>Ga0160439_1000012_pt1 | contig 259605 bp, 220 predicted proteins | sample HID1975M_E0MG_FD_108201 | JGI IMG/M metagenome (GOLD analysis project Ga0160439, IMG submission 108201) | Enriched soil microbial communities from UW Madison campus, WI, USA - HID1975M_E0 MG | ecosystem: Environmental > Terrestrial > Soil > Unclassified | place: USA: Madison, Wisconsin...
AGAGGTGCTCACTCTGCTCGCGAAGGGAGAGGTGCTCACTCTGCTCGCGAAGGGAGAGGTGCTCACTCTGCTCGCGAAGGGAGAGGTGCTCACTCTGCTCGCGAAGGGAGAGGTGCTCACTGTCTGCTCGCCGAGACACGACATCAGTCTGGTCTCTGGCAGGCGCTTGCGATGCTCCTGTAGCCCCTCTCCTTTTGGGAGCGGGGTTGGGATGAGGGCAGGGCGCTCGCCACTGAGCCCATCGCGCCACGATGCCTCGCCGATAAACCAATCGGATCTTTCGCCCGCGCCTCCGACAGGAGATCACCAGGCCCGCACAGGTGCGCGCGGTGAGCGAAGTGGGCAATCGACTTCGCTGAAACCCCTGAGCCCGACCAGAGCGCCCCGACACGGAGCGTTTCCTGCGCCTCGCGTATCCTGACCGTCGCAAGTACCGAGGTATTTCGATGTCCGGTTCCGCCCAGCGCCCGTCCGACGACGCGCTCACCCACAGCGCCCAACTGCGCGCCCTGATCCACGCCCAGATCGCCGAGGCCGGCGGCGCGATCCCGTTCTGGAAGTTCATGGAACTGGCGCTGTACGCGCCCGGCCTGGGCTACTACAGCGCCGGCGCGGCGAAGTTCGGCGCGGCCGGCGATTTCGTCACCGCGCCCGAGCTCGGGCCGCTGTTCGCCGAATGCATCGCCGAAGCGTTCGCGCCGGTGTTGCGCGAGATCGGCGCGGACGCGCAGTTCCTCGAGATCGGTGGCGGCAGCGGCGCGTTCGCAGGCGATGCGCTGGCGCATCTGGCCGCGCTCGATGCGACGCCGGCGCGCTACGCGATCCTCGAGCCCAGCGCCGACCTGCGCGAGCGCCAGCGTGACCATCTGCAACAGCGCCTGCCTGCGGACCTGTTCGCGCGCGTGGAATGGGTCGACGGGCCGATGCCCGGCGACTGGCAGGGCGTGCTGTTCGCCAACGAGGTCGTGGATGCATTGCCGACGCCGCGTTTCGTCATCGGCGAGGGCGAGGTGTTCGAGGAATACGTGACCCGCGACGGCGACGGCTTCGGCCGTACGATCCATCCGGCCGATGCGCTGCTCGGCGCGGCGGTGCGCCACGTCGAGCGCCAGCGCGGCGCGCCGCTGCCGGATGGCTACCGCTCGGAACTGCTGCCGCAGCTGCCCTACTGGGTGCAGGCGGTGGCCGGCGGCCTGACCCGCGGCGCGATGCTGTTCGTCGATTACGGCTATGCGCGGCGCGAGTACTACCGCGACGATCGCGACGCCGGGACGCTGCGCGCATTCCATCGCCACGAGGTCAGCGGCGACGTGTTCGCGCTGCCGGGCCTGCAGGATCTGACCGCGTCGGTCGATTTCACCGCGCTGGCCGAAGCCGGCACGCATGCCGGCTTCGAATTCGCCGGCTACTGCAACCAGACCTCGCTGCTGATCGGCAACCGGCTCGAGCAGCGCCTGGCTGCGCACGAGGCGCTGGCGACCGACGAGGCCGCGCGTTACGCGCTGCGCCAGCAGGCCAAGCGGCTCACGCTGCCGGGCGAGATGGGCGAGGCCTTCCAGGCGATCGGATTCGCGAAGGACGTCGACTTCGACCATGCCTTCCTGGTCGGCGACATGAGCCATCGCCTGTGAGCCAGCGTCCGCGCCTCGGCCGTTCGTTCAAGCCGCTGCGTCGCCCGGCATTGTGGGGCGGCCTGTGGATCGCGGCGATCGCGGTCGTCGTCGTGCTGTCGCTGGCACCCTCGGTGCCGATGCCGGACGTGCCCGATGGCGACAAGCTCGGCCATTTCCTCGCCTACTTCGCATTGGCCGCGGCCGCGGTGCAGCTCTACGCGCGCTGGCCCGCGCTGCTCGGCGCCGGCGTCGGCCTGGTGCTGCTCGGCATCGGCCTCGAATATGCACAGGGCGCGTTGACCGACAGCCGCATGCAGGACCCGGCCGACGCGCTGGCGAACACGCTGGGCGTGATCGCGGGCCTGGCGACGCGGCTCACGCCGTTCCGCGACTTGCTGCTGCGGTTCGACATCCAGGGCATCGACGGGCTCGGACGCTGAGCGCGGCGCCGCTTGCCCGATAATCCCTTCATTCCCGATCCGGTCCGCCGCATGTCCGCCGTCCTGCCGTCCAGTGTTTCGAACCCGCCTGCCGACGATGCCGCCCGTGCCGACGCGCGCCTGGCCTGGGCCCGCGACGCGACCGGCGATGCCGCGCTGAGCCTCGTCCGCGCGTCGATGGATGCCGGTTTCCGCAGCTACTGGCGCGGCGACGCGCACGGCATCTCGCGCATCGTGATGGACTCGCCGCCGGATCTGGAGGACGTGCGCCCGTGGCTGCGCATCCGCGATCTGCTGGAGCGCCACGGCGTGCGCGTGCCGCACGTGCGGGCGCGCGATGTCGAATCGGGTTTCCTGCTGCTCGAGGATCTCGGCGGCGACACCTGCCTGCAGGCGCTGGACACGCTCGATGCCGACGCACTGATGGACGCGGCGTTCGAACAGTTGCTGCGCCTGCAGGCGATCGCGCCGCCCGACGACCTGCCGGCCTTCGATGCGGCGATGCTGCGGCGCGAACTCGCACTGTTCGACGACTGGTTCCTCGGCCGGCATCTGGGCGTGACGCTGTCGGACGCGGAGCGCGCCGGCTGGGAATCGGCGCAGGCGCATCTGGTCGACGCGATGCTGGCGCAGCCGCAGGTGCTCGTGCATCGCGACTACATGCTGCGCAATCTGATGCCGGTCGAAGGCGGCGTCGCGGTGCTGGACTTCCAGGACGCGGTGCGTGGACCGATCGCCTACGACGCGGCCTGCCTGTTGCGCGATGCCTTCCACAGCTGGCCCGCCGCGCAGGCCGATGCATGGCTGGCGCAGTACCACGCCCGCGCGCAGGCGGTCGGCCTGCCGGTGCCGGCGCTCGCGCAGTTCGTCCGCGACGCCGCGCTGACCGGCGTGCAGCGGCATCTCAAGGTGCTGGGCATCTTCGCGCGCCTGCACCACCGCGACGGCAAGCCGAAGTACCTCGTCGATGCGCCGCGCTTTCTCGCCTATCTCGATGCGGTCGTACCGCTCGATCCCGCGCTCGCGCCGCTGGGCGCGCTGCTCGACCGCCACGTGCGCCCACGCCTTTCAGCGGACTGACATCAGGAAGCCAATGCCATGCAGACCGTCATCCCGCAGCTGCGCATGACCGACGCCGGGCGCAGCCTGGCGTTCTACGGCGCACTCGGCTTCACCGTCGACTGGGAGCATCGCTTCGACACCGGCATGCCGCTGTTCGCGCAGCTCACCCGCGACGGGCAGACGCTGTTCCTGACCGCCCACGCTGGCGACTGCGCGATCGGCGGCGCGGTGTACTTCAAGGTGCGCGACGTCGATGCCTGCGCGCGCGCATTCGCCGCCGCCGGCGTGCCGATCGTGCAGCCGCCGTGGGACACCGACTGGGGCACGCGCGAGATGGTGCTCGTCGATCCCGACCACAACCGCCTGCGTTTCGCGCAGCATCCCGACTGATCGCGCCGAGCGGCGCGAGGAGATTCCGATGGACGACCTGTTCGCAGACGCACCCGTGCCCGTCCACGGCATCCGCACCGGCATCGGCGGCTGGACCTTCGCGCCGTGGCGCGACAACTTCTATCCGAGGGGGCTGGTGCAGAAGCGCGAGCTCGAATACGCCACCCGCCGGCTGACCGCGATCGAGATCAACGGCACCTTCTACGGCGCGCAGAAACCGGCGACCTACGCGAAGTGGGGCAGCGAGACGCCGGCGGGTTTCGTGTTCTCGCTCAAGGCTCCGCGCCACATCGTCGGTGCCCGCGCGCTGGCCGGGACCGCGAAGCAGATCGCGGGTTTCGTCGACGGCGGCATCGCCGAACTCGGCGCGCATCTCGGGCCGCTGCTGTGGCAGTTCGCGCCGCAGCGGCGTTTCGATGCCGACGACGTCGAGGCCTTCCTCGCCCTGCTGCCCGACGCCGTCGACGGCCTGCCGCTGCGGCATGCGGTCGAAGTGCGGCATCCCTCGTTCCAGAGCGAGGCCTGGCTGCGCCTCGCGCGTGCGCGCGGCGTGGCGACGGTGTTCACCGATTCCGCCGATTACCCGTCCTTCGCCGACATCACCGGCGACTTCGTCTACGCGCGGCTGATGGCGAGCCGCGAGACGAGCGCGACCGGCTATCCCGGCCTGCAGCTCGACGCCTGGGCCAGGCGCGCCCTGCAATGGGCGCAGGGCGAAGCGCCGGCCGACCTGCCCTACGCCGGCGCGCGCGACGCCGCGCCGGTGACCCCGCGCGACACCTTCGTGTTCTTCATCTCGGCTGCGAAAGCGCGCAATCCGGCCGCGGCGATGGCGCTGCAGCAGCGGCTCGAAGCCGCCGCGTAGGTCCGGGTTCGCAGGAAGGGTGGCCCGCAGCGAAACCCAGCGGATGCGGGAATGCGTTGGAGCGCGATGGGCATTGCCGGGAACGCGTCGTCGCGCGCAAGCGCGCTCCTACCGGGGCGCACACAGGCCGTGATGGGTTTCGCTGCGCGCCACCGATCCTGTGGTCACGTCTGCGTGGGTTTCGGCGCAGTCAGCCGCCGCGCGTCTGCGCGATCGCCGCGATCCGCGCCTTGCGCAGCGCGTCGCCGATCGCCGGGCCGGTGATGCCGTCGGCGACGAGGTCGCGGGCATTCACCGCGAGCGCGGCGGCGTGGGCGCGGCGGAGGATGTCGGCCTGCGGATAGGCGTCGTCGGCGCTGCCGAGGCGGCCGCGTTTGTCGGATTCGCAGACCAGCGCCAGCTGTCCGATGCGCTCGGGCTTGCGGAAGCCGTCGCAGCGGGCGATCAGGTCGTGCAGCGTGGCGTCGCGCAGTTCGGCGATGCGGTGCACGTTGAGGTGTTCGCGGCAGGCGACGATCGCGAGCTCGCGATACGCGGCGGGTACCCGCAGTCGTGCGCACAGCGCTTCGACCGGCTTGACCCCGGCATGCTCGTGGCCGATGTGGCGCGGCAGTCTGTCCGTCGGCGTCAGCGCCTTGCCGAGGTCGTGGACGAGCGCGGCGAAGCCGATCACCGCATCGCCGGGCGCGAGCCGGGCGGCCATGTCGCTGACCAGTTCCTGGTGCACGCCGGTGTCGACTTCGGGATGGAACTCGGCGCGCTGCGGCACGCCGTAGAGCGCGTCGACCTCGGGCAGCACGACCGCGAGTGCGCCGCAGTCGTGCAGGGTGCGCAGGAATGCGGAAGGCTGCTTCGACGCCAGCGCACGGGCGAGTTCCTGCCAGACGCGTTCGGGGGTCAGCGCTTCGAGTTCGCCGGCCTCCACCATGCCGCGCATCAGCGCCATGGTTTCGTCGGCGACGGTGAAGCCGAGCGGCGCGAAGCGGGCCATGAAGCGCGCGGCGCGCAGCACGCGCAGCGGGTCTTCGGAGAACGCCGCGCCGACATGGCGCAGCACGCGCGCCTCGATGTCGCGCACGCCGCCGTAGGGATCGACGAGCGTGCCGTCGGGCGCCTGCGCGATCGCGTTGATCGTGAAGTCGCGGCGGCCGAGGTCCTGTTCCAGCGTCACCGACGGATCGGCGTCGACGACGAAGCCGCGGTAGCCACGGCCGGACTTGCGCTCGGTGCGTGCGAGCGCGTGTTCCTCCCGCGTCTTCGGATGCAGGAACACCGGGAAATCGCGACCGATCGCGCGGAAGCCCGCCGCTTCCATCGAAGCCTGGGTCTCGCCGACGACGACCCAGTCGCGGTCGCCCGCCGGCTGCCCGAGCAGGCGATCGCGGACCGCGCCGCCGACGAGGTAGATCTCCATCGCCGCCTCAGCCCGCCGGACAGGCGAAGCGCTTGCTGCGCTGCGCGTCGGCGCCGCGCATCCGCGGTTCCAGCGGCGCGGCCTGGCCGTACATGCGCCAGTCGTAGAGCACGCTGAAGGCCAGCACGCGGGCGACGTATTCGCGTGTCTCGCGGTAGCTGATCGTCTCGATCCAGATGTCGGGATCCATGTCCGGGCGCTGCGCGAGCCAGCGGCCGGTCGGCGTCGGTCCGGCGTTGTAGGCCGCGATCGCGACATAGGGCAGGCGGTACATGTCCTTCTTCTCGCGCAGATAGGCGGTGCCGATCGCGACGTTGGTCGCCGGGTCGAACAGGCTGTCGGGTCCGCTCCAGCCGATGCCCAGACGACGCGCCACGGCGGCGCCGGTCGCCGGCATCACCTGCATCAGGCCGCGCGCATCGGCCGGCGAGCGCGCATTCGGATTGAAGGTGCTTTCGGCGCGGATCTCGGCCGCGACCCAGGCCGGGTCGAGTCCCTGCCGCTGTGATTCGCGTTCGATCAGCGCCTGCTGGGTCAGCGGGAATCGCAGCGTGTACAGCCGCGTTTCCTCCGGCTGGCGACCGAGGCCGAACACGCCGCGATCGAACCAGCCGCTCTCCTGCGCGACCTGCACCGCGATGCGCCGCTGCGTGTCGTCGAAGCCCTGCAGCGCGGCGGTCCATTCGCGCGTGGCCCAGCCGGGCCGGTCGATGCGGTACAGCGCCAGTGCGCGCGTGAGGCCGGGATCGGCGGCGACCTTGGCGCGCGCGGCGTTCGACGGCGCGAACTCGAGCGGGCACAGCGCATACGGTTGATCGACGCGATCGGCGGCGAGGAAGCCGTGGAAGTCGGGATGCTTCGCGGCCTCGCGGAACAGCGGCGTCGCGCCGGCGCGGTCGCCGGTCAGTTCGGTCGTGCGCGCCTGGAACCAGGTCCAGCGTGACTGGCCGCGCTGGCTGGCGCCCATCTTCCTGATCGCGGTCAGCGCGGCGGACCAGTCCTTGCGCGCCAGCGCTTCGCGCACGCGCCATTCGTGCAGGCGTTCGTCGTAGGCGCTTTCGGGGACGCGGTTCAACAGGCGCGCGGAATCCGGCAGATAGGACGCGACCGTCCACAGCGCAGCCTGGTACAGCACGCGACCGTTCTCGGTTTCGCCGAAGCCGAGCGCATCGGCTAGTGCGGGCAGGCGCCGTTCCGCGGCCAGCGGGTCGTCCTTGGCGAAGCGCGCCAGACCATGCGAGGCGACGAGACGGCTGCGCGCGGTCTTCGGCCATTGCAGCGCACGGTCGTGCGGCGCGGTCATGTAGGCGGCGTAGTCGTTGGCGAGCGCCTGCTGGCCGGCCGACAGGCCGCGTCCGATCGCGCGCATCACCGCCGCGTCCTGCTCGGCGACCGCGAGGTCGAAGCGCTCCCAGCGCAGCTCGTCGCCGAGCGCGCCGCGCGCGGCCAGCGTCGCGAATGGCGCATCGCATTCGTTCGGCAGCGAACTGCCGCTGCTGCGCCACAGCGCCTGCGCATCGCGCGTCCACTGCGCATCGGTGGCCCCGGTGCGCGCACGCGCGTCGAGTTCGATGCAGCGCAGCGTAGCGTTGGTCGTGCCCGGCGCCCAGGCTTCGCGCACCGCCGCCCATTCCTGGCGCTTCGCCAGTGCGCGCAGCCAGCCTTCGCGGAACACCTCGGCGACCGGCTGGCCCTGGTAGCGCGCGATGAAGTCGCGGCCCTGCGCGAGCGGCAGCGTGTCGAGGTTGCGGCGCAGCGCGGCCAGTTCCAGCCACGCGCTGGCGGGGTGCGACTGCATCGCCGGTGCGACCGGCTGGCCGCGCTCGGCGGCCTGCATCGCGATGCGGAAGGCGGCATCGTCGGTCGACTGGGCGATGACGACGGCAGGCAGCAGCGCGATCAGCGCCGGCAGCAACAGGCGGCGCAGGCGTCGACGCGCGGGGTTCGAAACGGCGGAAATGGCGGGGATCTGCGGCATCGGCACGGGCATGTCGAGGTCGGCGGCCGACTATAGCGGAGGCGGGCTGAAGCGCTCTTCGCGTCGGCCGTCTCCTGTAGGAGCGCGCTCGCGCGCGATGAAGCTTTCCCGGGAAACCTCCATCGCGCGCGAGCGCGCTCCTACAATGACAGCCCCCTCTCTCTGGTTCGCGCTCATGACCACGCTCGGCACGCCGCTGTCTCCCTCCGCCACCCGCGTGCTGCTGCTCGGTTCGGGTGAACTGGGCAAGGAAGTGGCGATCGAGCTGCAGCGCTTCGGCGTCGAAGTGATCGCCGCCGACCGCTACGCCGACGCGCCGGCGATGCAGGTCGCGCATCGCAGCCACGTGCTCGACATGCTCGACCCGGCCGCGCTGCGCGCGCTGATCGCGCAGGAACAGCCGCACCTCGTGGTGCCCGAGATCGAGGCGATCCATACCGACACCCTGGTCGCGCTGGAGCAGGAGGGGCTCAAGGTCGTGCCGACCGCACGCGCGACCCGCCTGACGATGGACCGCGAAGGCATCCGCCGCCTCGCCGCCGAGACGCTCGGCCTGCCGACCTCGCCGTACCGCTTCGTCGACACGCGCGAGGAATACCGCGACGCGATCGCGGCCGTCGGCCTGCCGTGCGTGGTCAAGCCGGTGATGTCGTCGTCGGGCAAGGGCCAGAGCACGGTGCGCAGCGACGCCGACATCGATGCGGCCTGGGACTACGCGCAGACCGGCGGCCGCGCCGGTGCGGGCCGCTGCATCGTCGAGGGCTTCATCGACTTCGATTACGAGATCACCCTGCTGACCGTGCGCCACGCCGGTGGCACCGCGTTCTGCGCGCCGATCGGCCATGTGCAGATCGCCGGCGACTACCGCGAGAGCTGGCAGCCGCAGCCGATGTCGGCGGCGGCGTTGCAGCGTGCGCGCGACGTGGCGCGTGCGGTCACCGACGATCTCGGCGGCCGCGGCGTGTTCGGCGTGGAACTGTTCGTCAAGGGCGACGAGGTCTGGTTCTCCGAAGTCTCGCCGCGTCCGCACGACACCGGCCTGGTGACGCTGGCCTCGCAGGACCTCAGCGAGTTCGCCCTGCATGCGCGCGCGATCCTCGGCCTGCCGATTCCGGTCGATGCCGACGACGTGGTGCAGCACGGCGTCGCGGCGTCCTGCGCATTGCTGGCGCAGGGCCGCGGCGTGCCGGTGTTCTCGAACATCGACGTCGCGCTGCAGGCGCCGGACAGCGCGCTGCGCCTGTTCGGCAAGCCGCGTGTCGAAGGCCAGCGCCGCGTCGGCGTGACACTGGCGCGTGGCCGCGATGTCGAGGCGGCGCGGGCGACGGCGCGCGCGGCGGCGGCTGCGATCAGGATCGATTGGGTTTGACCGGTTTCCAGTGTGTCGCCGCTGACAGTGCTGGAACACCTCTCCCTTTGGGAGAGGTCGGCGCGCGAAGCGCGCCGGGTGAGGGCTGGCGTCCAGTCGCGCCAGCTCGAAAGCGCCCTCATCCGCCCCCCGCCTTCGCGGGGGCAGGCTCTCCGGGCACCCCGTATCAAGTACGGGGCAGGCTCTTCTCCCAAAGGGAGATGAGTTGGCAGTGCCATCCCGGAGGCACGATCTCGATCGACGTGCGCGTTGAAGCCGTTGCTGTGAATTCCCCATGCTGACCTGGTCGATGCTCTGCTTCCCGCTGCTCGGCGCAGTGGCCGGCGTCCTCGCCGGCCTGCTCGGCATCGGCGGCGGTCTGGTGCTGGTGACGGCGCTGGTCTGGCTGCTGCCGCTCTACGGCGTGCCGCAGGACGCGGCGATGCACGCCGCGCTGGCGACCGCATTGGCGAGCATCATCCTGACCGGGCTGTCGTCGGCGCGCGCGCATCACCTGCGGCGCAGCGTGCTGTGGCGCACCGTCGCCTGGATGGTGCCGGGCGTGATGCTCGGTGGCTGGCTCGGCAGCTGGCTGGCGGTGCTGCTCGACGGCGACGTGCTGCGCTATTGCGTGGTCGCCTACTGCGGTGTCGTCGGCACGCAGCTGCTGCTCTCGCGCACGCCCGATGCGGGCGGCGATGCCGTCGTGCCGACCGGTCCGGGCCTGTCGGGCGCAGGCGTCGGCATCGGCGCGCTGTCGTCGATCGTCGGCATCGGCGGTGGCGGCATGACCGTGCCGCTGCTGGTGTGGCTGGGCGTGTCGCCGGTGCGCGCGGTCGGCACCTCGTCGGCCTGCGGCGTGTTCGTCGCGCTCGCCGCGGCCGCAGGCTATGCGCTGCAGGCGCCGGCCGACGTGCTGCCGGGCGTGTCCTGGGGCTACGTCTATCTGCCGGGCGCGATCGGCATCGCGCTGGCGTCGGTGATCGCCGCGCCCTGGGGCACGCGGCTGGCGCATGCGATCAGCGGCGCCGCGCTCAAGCGCGTGTTCGCGGTGTTCCTGTACTGCATCGGCGCGAGCCTGCTGTTCCTGTGATTTCCTTTCTTCTTCCGTTGGACCGTCCATGACCACTTCCGCGCCTGCCGTCCCCGACTCCATCGCCGCACTGGCGCCGCAGATGACCGCGTGGCGCCACGAGATCCATGCGTGGCCGGAACTCGGTTTCGAGGAGGAGAAGACCTCGGCGCTGGTCGCACGCGAACTGCGCGCGCTGGGCCTGGATGTGCACACGGGCCTCGGAGGCACCGGCGTGGTCGCGGTCATCGACAGCGGCCGGCCGGGCCTGTCGATCGGCCTGCGCGCCGACATGGACGCGTTGCCGATGGATGAGCAGAGCGATCTGCCGTTCCGCTCGCAGCGCCCGGGCGTGGCGCATACCTGCGGGCACGACGGCCACACGTCCGCGCTGCTCGGCACCGCGCGGCACCTGGTCGCGCATCCGCCGGCCAGCGGCCGCGTGGTGCTGATCTTCCAGCCGGCCGAAGAGGGCGGACGCGGTGCGATCCGGATGATCGAGGACGGCCTGTTCGCGCGCTTGCCCTGCGACGAGGTCTACGCCTTCCACAACATGCCGGCGTTGCCGAGCGGCGAGGCCAGCGTGCGCAGCGGCGCCACGCTGCAGTCGCTGGCGGTGTTCGAGATCGCGATCGAGGGCGTCGGCGGCCACGCCGCCGCGCCGCATCGCGCGAACGATCCGCTGCAGGTCGCGGCCCGCCTGGCCGTGGACATCGGCGCGATCGTCGGCCGCCATATCGATCCGATGGAAGCGGCGCTGATCAATGTCGGCTCGCTGCAGGCCGGCACCACCCACAACATCATTCCGTCGACGGCCACGCTCAGCGGCACGATCCGCTCGCTGTCGAAGGACGTGCACGACGAACTGCTCAAGCGCCTGCGCGCGCTGTGCGAGGGCCATGCGCAGATCTCCGGTTGCAGCATCGCGCTCGAGATCCCGCACTCGTGCCCGCCGTGCGTCAATGCGCCCGAGCAGGCCGCGCTGGCCGCGGAAGCGATCGCCGACGTGCTCGGCGCGGACAAGGTGAAGACCGATCTGCGCGCGTATCCGTTCTCCGACGATTTCTCGTACATGCTCGAACAGTGGCCCGGCGCCTACCTGTTCCTCGGCATGGACAGCGCGATGTGCCACCACCCGACCTTCCGCTTCGACGACGGCCTGCTGCCGGTCGCCGCCGCCGTGTTCGACCGCATCGTGCGGCGTCGGTTGGGCTGAGCCGGCCTTCGCGATCGGTCGAGCGATGAGCACCTCTCCCTTCGGAAGAGGTCGACGCGCGTCGCGCGTCGGATGAGGGCCGGGCTCTCCGGAATTCGTTACTGAAAAGCGCGCATCCGCTTCGAAGACAGGCTCGCCCAAGGCACGAACCCACAGCCCGGCGTAAGCTGTGCGCCGCGCCGCAGGCCAACCGCGGCACGCCGACGTCCTTCGTGAGTGCCCCATGTCCCAGCGCGCCTGGGTGGCCCAGGCCATCCGCAAGATCGAGGCCGATTTCAACCGCTCGGCCGACACCCATCTGATTCCGTTGGCATTGCCGGGCTTTCCCGGCATCGACGTCTATCTCAAGGACGAATCCAGCCATCCGACCGGCAGTCTCAAGCACCGGCTCGCGCGCTCGCTGTTCCTCTACGCGCTGGCCAACGGCTGGCTGCATGCGGGCAGCACGGTGGTCGAGGCGTCGAGCGGCTCGACCGCGGTGTCGGAAGCCTACTTCGCGCGCCTGCTGGGCCTGCCCTTCGTCGCGGTGATGCCGGCGTCGACGTCGCCTGAGAAGATCGCCGCGATCGAGTTCCACGGCGGCCGCTGCCATCTGGTGCCCAGCGCCTGCGGCATCGCCGAGGCCTCGGTGCGCCTGGCGCGCGAGGCCGGCGGCCACTTCATGGACCAGTTCACCTACGCCGAGCGCGCGACCGACTGGCGCGCGAACAACAACATCGCCGAATCGATCTTCAAGCAGATGGCGCAGGAAGCACATCCGGTCCCGCGCTGGATCGTCTGCAGCGCCGGCACCGGCGGCACCAGCGCGACGATCGGGCGCTACGCCAGCTACCGCGGCTTCGATACGCGCGTGCTGTGCGCCGATCCCGAGCACTCGGCGTTCTTCGCCCATTACGCGCGCTGCATCGACGGCGACACCTCGGGCGATGCCGATGCCGTCGCGCCGTCGTCGCGCATCGAAGGCATCGGCCGCCCGCGCGCGGAGGCCAGCTTCATTCCCGGCTGCGTCGACGCGATGCTGAAAGTGCCCGACGCGCTGAGCCTCGCGGCGATGCGCTGGACCAATACGCGCCTGGGCCGGCGCGTCGGCGGCTCCACCGGGACCAACGTCATCGGCGTGCTGCACGTCGCGCACGCGATGCGCGCGGCCGGTCGCAGCGGTTCGATCGTCAGCATCCTGTGCGACGGCGGCGAACGCTACGCGCACAGCTACTACAACCCGGACTGGTACGCCGCCCAGGGCTTCGACATGGACGCTGCCGACGCGCTGGTCCGTGCGGTCGCCGAACAGGCCGGACCACTGCCCGCACTGGCCACGGCCGGCGACACCGCCGACTGACGGCCGCCGTCAAGCTGGGGTTGACCCCAGGTGCGGTCAGGTTAACGATTCGTTACAACGAATCGCCGGCGGCACGGGGGCACCGGCACGACCTTCCGCACCATTTGGAGTTGCCCACATGACGTCCATCCCCCGCCACCGGCTGGCCGCCGCAGTCCAGCTGTCGCTGCTGCTGGCCCTGCCCGCCGCCGCCGTCGCCCAGACCCCCGCGCCGCAGGCCGAAGCGCGCACGCTCGACACCGTGCAGGTCACCGGCACGCGCATCCGCAAGGCGGAAATGGAATCCGCGGTACCGGTGCAGGTACTCACGCGCGAGGACATCGACCGCAGCGGCTTCACGTCCGTCGCCGACATCGTGCAGAACCTCACCGCCAGCGGCGCGGCGCTCAACACCAAGTTCAATTCCAGCGGCAACTTCGGCTTCCCGCCCGATGGCGGCGGCGTCGGCGCGGGCGCGGCGACGGTCGACCTGCGGCACCTCGGCGCCAAGCGCGTGCTGGTGCTGGTCGACGGCATCCGCTGGGTCAACGAATCCTCGGCCTCGGGCGTGGGCTCGGCGGTCGATCTCAACACGATTCCGCTGGCGCTGATCGACCGCATCGAGGTGCTCGAGGACGGCGCGTCGTCGATCTACGGCTCCGACGCGATCGCCGGCGTGGTCAACATCATCACCCGTCGCGACGCCGAAGGCGGCACGCTCGACCTGCACTACGGCGAGTACGACGACCTCGGCGGTGCGACCTGGGGCGCGGACCTGGGCTGGGGCGGCAACAGCGAACGCGCGCAGTGGTTCTTCGGTGCCTCGTACTACAAGCAGCGCGAGATCGCCTCGTCGAAGTTCACCAATGCCAGCGTGCCGGTGCCCGGCACCGGCCTGGCGAACGGCAGCTCGGCGACGCCGCAGGGCCGCTTCATCTTCCAGGACCCGAACACCGGCGAGACCTTCGACCTGACGCCCAACGACGGCGCCACGTCGCCGGTCTACGACCCGACCCAGATCGACTGCGCGCGCACCGACGACTTCCACTGCTTCGGTACCGCGGACCGCTACAACTTCGCGCCCAACAACCTGCTGCTGACTCCGTCGGAGCGCAAGTCGGTGTTCGGCCAGGTGCGCTTCGAGTTCACCCCGCAGGTCTCGGGCTACGCGCGCGTGCTCTACAACGAGCGCACGTCGGCCAACCAGGCCGCGCCCGAGCCGATCTTCCTCGGCACCGACGCCGGCGTGTACAACCCGTTCGCCGAAAGCACGCTGACCATCTCGGCGCTCAATCCGTACAACCCGTTCGGCTTCGACCTGACCACCGAGGGCGACGATCCGAACCTGTTCCTGCTCGCGCGCCGGCCGGTCGAAGGCGGTCCGCGCCGCTACCAGCAGGACGTCAAGACCTGGTACGCGGCCGGCGGCCTGGAAGGCACGTTCTCCGTCGGTGTGCGCACCTGGAACTGGGACGTGAACCTCGTGCGCAGCCAGAGCCGCGCCGAGCAGACCAATACCGGCAGCTACAACGTCCGCCGCATCAACGAGGCGCTCGGCGATCCGGCCGTGTGCGCGACGATCACCGGCTGCGTGCCGCTCGATCTGTTCGGCGGACCGGGCACGATCACGCCGGAGATGCTGGCCTTCATCCAGCCCGTCGTCCGCGACGAGAGCCGCAACACGCTGACCCTGGCCTCGGCCAACGTCACCGGCGACCTGTTCGCGATGTGGGCCGGGCCGCTGGCGTTCGCGGCCGGCGTGGAGTACCGCAGGTACGAGGGCAGCTACACGCCCGATCCGATCACCGTCGCCGGCGAGTACAACGGCGTGCCGTCGGGCATCACCCGCGGCGACTACGACGTCAACGAGGCCTACGCCGAGTTCAGCGTGCCGCTGATGCGCGACACCGCATTCGGCGAGACGCTCGACCTCAGCATCGCCGGCCGCTACTCGGACTACTCGACCTTCGGCGGTGAGACCACCGGCAAGATCGGCCTGCGCTGGCAGCCGGTCGACGAGATCCTGTTCCGGATGAGCTATGCCGAAGGCTTCCGCGCGCCGTCGATCGGCGAGCTCTACGGCACGCTGAGCCGCTTCGACGCGACCCTGGTCGATCCGTGTTCGGGCGCTGCGGTGCCGTCGCCCGCGTGCGCCGCCGACGGCGTGCCGCCGGGCTACACGCAGACCAATTCGCAGATCTCGGTCGTGACCTCGGGCAATGCCGATCTCGAACCCGAGCGCAGCCGCAGCCTGATGATCGGCTCGGTGTGGAGCCCGTCGTTCGCCGACGAAGTGTGGTGGTCGGACCGTCTCGACCTCGGCGTGACCTTCTACCGTCACCACATCGACGATGCGATCCAGGCGCCGGATGCGCAGGCGATCCTCGAGCGCTGCATCGCTACGCGCGATCCGTTCTCCTGCGATTCCTACGACCGCAGCGACCGCGGCCAGATCATCCGCTTCGACGACATCCTCGCCAACCTCGGCACGATCAAGACCGACGGCTGGGATTTCACCGCCGCGTGGACGCTGCCCGAGCGCGACTGGGGCCGGCTGCGCTTCGACGCCAAGACCACCTGGGTCACGCGCTACGAACTGGCCAACGAGACCGGCGCGCTCGAACCGCGCCGCCCGGGTGTCGAGGTCAACAACAGCGCGATTCCCGAGTGGAGCGGCACCCTGGTCACCGACTGGACCCGCGGCCCGTGGTCGCTGGCGTGGACGATCCGCTACATTGACAGCCTCGTCGAATCCTGCGGCGGCGCCAACGGCTTCCCGATCTGCGACGACAGCGACAACGACGTCAACGGCCTGGGTTCGACCACCTACCACGACCTGCAGCTGGCCTGGCGCAACACCGCCTGGCTCAAGGGCACGCGCCTGGCCGTGGGCGTCAACAACGTCACCGGCAAGGAACCGCCGGTGTGCCTGAGTTGCAGCCTCAACGGCTACGACGCCTCGACCTACGACCTGCCGGGCCGCTTCATCTACGCGCGGCTGGGGATCGATTTCTGATCGGGTTCCAAGGCCATTGAAGCCGGCAGATCAGATGCGAACCGATCTGCCGGTATGCCTCTGCCCAGCCCTCTCCCGCGCCCATGGGGGAGGGCTTCTGCATTCATAGGATGGGTAGAGCGCAGCGAAACCCATCGCGGTATGCCGCCGCCGTCGCAGGAAACCGGCGAGCTACGGGTCATAAAGCCCCTCTCCCTCCGGGAGAGGGTTGGGGTGAGGGCGGCAGGTCGCGTGGCACGCGATCAGCGCAGGTTCGATTCCGCGCGCTGTCATCGCGAGCGACGAGATGCCTATGATGGATTTCGCTGCGCTCTACCCATCCTAAGAATCGTGCGGACGTCTCACCGCCGCAGCGCGGCCCCGGGCACGAGCAGCTCGGTCGACAGCGCCAGATGGTCCGAAAACGCGGCCGGCAGTGCCTTCATCTCGGCGCACTTGAGATTGCCGGTGACCAGGATGTGGTCGATCGCCTTCTGCGGGCGCCAGCTGGGGAAGGTGTGCACCGCGCACGACGGCGGCTGCAGGCCGGTCTGGCGGTAGAGCACCGCCATCTCCGGCCGGTCGGAGGTGCAGTTGAAGTCGCCCATCAGCACCGCATGCGGATGTTCCGACAGCACCTCGGCGATGAACGACAGTTGCGACAGCCGCGACTGCGCGCCCAGCGACAGGTGCGCGACCGCGACCACCAGACCCTCGTCGCCCTCGCCGAAGCGACTCAGCAGCACGCCGCGGCCGGAGATGCGGCCGGGCAGGGCGTGGTTGACGACCTCGATCGGTTCCAGCCGGCTCAGCAAGCCATTGGCGCTGGACGCGACCGCGCCGACGCGCCGGTTCGGCTGGTGGGTCCAGTACTCGAAGCCGCCGCGCTCGGCGAGGTAGTGCGTTTGGTTGGTGAAGCCCGAACGCCAGCTGCCAGGGTCGGCCTCCTGCAGGCCGACGATGTCGTGCGTCCCGGCGAGCGTGGCGATGGCGTCGAGCGCGGTGCGCTTGCCGGCCGGCATCACGTGCGACCAGCTGCGCGTCGCGTAGTCGCTGTAGCGACGCGTGCTGGAGCCGGCCTGGATGTTCGCGCTCAACAGCTTGAGCGTGCGCGATGCCGCGGCGGCCTGCGTATCGGAGATTTTCACAACGTCGGGCGCTTACTGCGCCGCACGCTCCATCGCGACCAGGTGGTCGGTGATGCGCAGGATGTCCTCCAGCGACTTGCCGCCGATCACGCGGTACTTGCCGTTGACGACGATCGTCGGCGTCGCATTGACGCCGCTGCGCACCGCGAACTGGCGCGCACGGCCGAGGTTGGCGTTGACCGCGAAGCTCTGCATCGTGCTGGTGAAGCGCTGCGGGTCGACGCCCAGGGTGCCGTAGAACGCGGCAATGGCGGCGGCGTCGGCATTCGGGCGCAGCTTGCGCTCGATGTGGATCGCGTTGAACGTCGCGTTGTGGGTCCGGGCCAGGGTGCCCATCGTCTCGGACGCGAAGAACGCGCGCGGGAAGTTGTCGTTCTCGTCGAACACGGCCGGCAGCGCGACGAAGTTCACGTCGCCCGGCAGGCGCGCCTTCCAGGCGTTGACCAGCGGCTCGAACGCGGCGCAGTGGCCGCACCAGTAGGCGAACACCTCGGCCACCTCGATCCTGCCGGCGGCATTGGCGAACGGCTGGCCGCCCTGGATCTCGACGTAGTCGGTGCCGGCGACCGGCGCCGGGCCTTCGGCCGCGCGCACGGGTGCGTTGCCCGTCTCCGATGGCGCGGCGGGCGACGTGGCCTCGCCTGCGGCCGCGCCGGTTTCGGGGGCCTGTCCGCCGGGGGCGACGGTGCTGTCGCCCGGGCTGGCCGCGGCCGGCGAGACCTGCTCGGTGCCGCCCGGTGCATCGGGCGAAGCCGCGGGCGCGGCAGCGGTGTCCGGCTGCTGGCTGCAGGCCATCAGCAGGAGCGGAGCGAGCAGCAGGAGCAGGGTGTGGCGGATCTTCATGGTCACTCTCTCGAAGGAAATCGTTCGACGGGCGGCGCGCGTCAGCGCCCGGCGCGTTCGCGTGCGATCAGCTGGTCGGCCACCACGAGGATGTCCTCCAGCCGCCGTCCCATCACCCGGTACCGGCCGTTGATGATGAGCGTGGGCGTGCCTTCCACGCCACTGCGCACCGCGAACGCCCGCGCGGCGTTCAGCTTTTCGTCGGTCTCCGGACTGGCCATCGCGGCCGCGAAACGCGACTGCGATCGTGCGCCCTGGGTGGCGTAGAACGCGGCGATCGCCTCGATGCTCGCACCGCTGCGCGGCAGCACGGATGTTTCGTGCACGGCCGAGAACACCGCGTGATGGCTGCGCGCATCGAGGCGCTGGGCCTGGGCGACGAAGAAACCGCGGGCGAAGTTGTCACCGGCCGAGAACGCTGCCGGCAGATAGGTGAAACGCACGTCGCGCGGCGCTTTCGCGCGCCAGGTGTCGACCAGCTTCTGGAAGTGGAAGCAGTGTACGCAGCCGTAGGAGAAGACCTCGACGACCTCGATCCTGCCGTCGAGCGGCTGCCACGGTTGGCCGTCGGCGATCAGCGCGTAGTCGAGGCCTTCGACCGGCGCGGGCGCCTGCGCGGCGGCCGGCAGCCAAGCCGACAGCGCGAGCGCGGCGATCGTGAACAGGTGGCGCCAGGCGCGGGCGGGCTGGAACGGCATCGTGGGAATCACTCCGGAATGCGGACGCCGCACCCGGCCGGGCCGCTGCGCGCCAGGGCGCGGCGGCCGCCGTCGGTGCGGCGCGGAACGTCGGGGCGCGGGTTCAAGTGGGCATGGTGCCGGACGCCGGCATCCGATGCCGGATCACGGCGCTTCGGGCGCGGGTTCCGCGGCCTCGAGCGCCTCGTCGGCGGTCGCGTCGGTCGCGGGCACGGCCTGTGCCTGGGGCGGGGTGGCGGGCGACGGCAGCGCCGCGGCCTGGGCCTCGATCGCGGCCAGCATCGTCGGGTCGGGGCGCGCATGCAGGCCCTGCATGTAGCTCGACACCGCCTCGATCTCCTCGTCGGTCAGCGACCTGGCGACCGCGGCCATGACGTTGAACAGGTGCTTGTCGTCCTCGGTGCTCTGGCCTTCGCGGTAGGTGTAGAGCCGCCCGGCGCTGTACCAGGCCTGCTGGCCGCCGACATGCGGATAGGCCGGGCCCGGATTGCCGCTGCCCGCCGGACCGTGGCAGGCCATGCAGGCCGGGATGCCGCGGTCGCGGTCGCCGCTGCGGAACAGGGTCTGGCCGACCTCGAAGAACGGCATGCCCTTGTAGGGGCCGGCCTCGACCACCGCGTCGTCGGCGATGCCGGCACCGCTGGTCTGCTGCGCGTAGTGCGCGCCGAGGTCGCGCATGTCCTGCGCGCTGAGCGGCATCGCGAACGGCTGCATCACCGGGCTCAGGCGCTCGCCGCTCTTGAACAGCGCCAGCTGGCGGGCCATGTAGCGCTCGCTCTGGCCGGCGATGCGCGGATAGAGGGTGGGGTCGGCGTCGGCATTGCCGTCCAGGCCGTGGCACGCGGCGCAGGCGCCGGCGAGCTGGGCGCCCTTGAGCGGATCGCCGTGCGTGGCCTTGGCCAGTTCGGCGACGGCGTTGTCGTCGAGATCCCGGGTTTCCACGGCCGGCGCGTCCGGCAACGGCTGCACGGTGGACTGCGCGAACGCGACGGCGCCCACGGCAATGACTACAAGACCGGCGATACCAAAGGCGCGAGCGTGGCGCATTGCTGGGCTCCGAGATCTTTCGACGCCGCGTCCGACAGGTGCCGGTCGCAAGATCACGGGATTATGTTGGCGCGCACCGGGCGGGTCAAACCGCGCGGACAGGCCGGCGCCGGTCGTGCCAAGCTATTGCGATGGCAAATCCCTTCGCACGCGCCAAATACCTGTTGGCCGCCCACACCCCGCAGCAGCTTCCGGCCGACGGCGGCTACGAGGTCGCATTCGCCGGCCGCTCCAACGCCGGCAAGTCCAGCGCGCTCAATGCGCTGTGCCAGCAGAACGCGCTCGCGCGCGTGTCCAAGACCCCGGGCCGCACCCAGCAGCTGGTGTTCTTCGACTTCCCGCCGCACGACAACCGCTTCCTCGTCGACCTGCCCGGCTACGGCTACGCCAAGGTGCCGCGCGACCTGAAGGCGCACTGGCAGGCGTTCCTGGCCCAGTACTTCCGCGAACGCGAAGCGCTCAAGGGTCTGGTCGTGGTCATGGACATCCGCCATCCGCTCAAGGAGTACGACCGCCAGATGATCGCGTTCGCGGTCGAGCACGGCATGCCGGCGCACGTCCTGCTGACCAAGGCCGACAAGCTGGGTCGCGGCGCGGCGGGCAACACCCTGCAGGCGGTGCGCAAGGAACTGCTGGCGCTGCACGGCGACAAGGTCAGCGTGCAGACCTTCTCCGGCGAGACCAACATCGGCATCGACGAGGCGCGCAGCGTGATCGCGCGCTGGATGGAGATCGGCCCGCGGACCCCTGTGCGCGCGTCCTAAGCCATCTGCCGTGCACGGCCCGCAGCGCGGGCTGGTGACGCTCACCCTTTCGCGCATCGCTGGAACGCTGGTGTCGCACCGGCGGCACGCCCGTCGCGCGGGTCCGCGCTTATAGTGCGCGCTTGCGATTCCGGGTCCGCCGGGCGCCCCCTTTTTTCCGCAGAGCGGTCCATCGCATGTCCAGCCCGAGTCACGTCGCCGACACCCCGATCACCGACCGCGCGCAACTGGTCGAGGTGCTGGCATCGGGCGAGAAGCCGATCGAGGACTGGCGCATCGGTACCGAACACGAGAAGTTCGGCTTCCGCCTCGACGACCTGCGCCCGCCGACCTTCGACGGCGCGCGCGGCATCGAAGCCCTGCTCAACGGCCTGACCCGCTTCGGTTGGGCGCCGGTGGACGAGGGCGGGCGCACCGTCGCCCTGCTCAAGGACGGCGCCTCGGTGACGCTGGAGCCGGCCGGGCAACTGGAACTCTCCGGCGCGCCGCTCGAACACATCCACCAGACCTGCAGCGAGGTCGAAAGCCATCTGCGCGAAGTGCGCAGCGTCGCCGACGGTCTGGGGCTCGGCTTTCTCGGCATGGGCTTCCAGCCCAAGTGGTCGCGCGCCGACATGCCGTGGATGCCCAAGGGCCGCTACAGGATCATGCGCGACTACATGCCCAAGGTCGGCGACCTGGGCCTGGACATGATGACCCGCACCTGCACGGTGCAGGTCAATCTGGACTACGCGACCGAAGCCGACATGGTGAAGAAGTTCCGTGTGTCGCTGGCGCTGCAGCCGGTCGCGACGGCACTGTTCGCCGATTCGCCGTTCGCCGACGGCCGCCCGAACGGGTACTTGAGCTACCGCTCGCAGATCTGGACCGATACCGACGCCGACCGCACCGGCATGCTCGACTTCGTGTTCGAGGACGGCTTCGGCTACGAGCGCTACGTCGACTACCTGCTCGACGTGCCGATGTACTTCTCGTATCGCGACGGCATCTACCACGACGCCAGCGGCCAGAGCTTCCGCGATTTCATGCGCGGCGAGCTGCCGGTGCTGCCGGGCCAGCTGCCCAGCTTGCGCGACTGGTCGGACCACATGACCACCGCGTTTCCGGAAGTGCGGCTGAAGAAGTTTTTGGAGATGCGCGGCGCCGACGGCGGTCCCTGGGGCCGGCTGTGCGCGCTGCCGGCGTTCTGGGTCGGCCTGCTCTACGACGACGCGTCGCTGGACGCGGCCTGGGACCTGGTGCGCGACTTCACGATGGCCGAGCGCAACGCGCTCCGCGACGGTGTGCCCCGGCATGCACTGAAGACGCCGTTCCGCGGCGGCACGCTGCGCGAGCTCGCGATCGAGGCGCTGAAGATCTCCGCCGCCGGCCTGCAGCGCCGCGCGCGCACCAATGCGCGCGGGCAGGACGAGCGCGTGTTCCTCGAGACCCTGATCGAGATCGCCGAGTCCGGCGAAACTCCGGCCGAGCGCAAGCTCGCGCTGTATCACGGCGCGTGGCAGGGCGACATCGACCGCGTGTTCCGCGAGTTCGCGTACTGACGCCCGCGTTGCACGACAGTCGCGCGGGGCTTGTGTAACGTGACTGCATGAACGCCCACGACGACCTGCCCCCACCGCTGCGCGAAGTCGGCTTCGCGAAGACCGACACCCTGTTGCGCGACGACGTCCGCCGCCTCGGCGCGATGGTCGGCCACATGCTGTCCGAACAGGTCTCGCCGGCGCTGCTCGACCAGGTGGAAGCGGTGCGCCGCGCCGCGATCGCGCGCCGCGAGACCGGTGCGCCGGTCGACGCGCTGGCCGACGGCCTGGCCCGGGTCTCGCTCGACGATGCCGATGCGCTGGTGCGCGCATTCGCCGCGTATTTCGGCGCGATCAATCTCGCCGAGCGCGTGCACCGCATCCGCCGCCGCCGCGACTACCAGCGCACCGGTGACGCGCCGCAGCCCGGCGGGCTGCAAGCCGTGCTGCACGAACTGAAAGACGCCGGCGTCGACCTGCCGCAGCTCGAAGCCACGCTCGCGCGCCTGCACATCGAACCGGTGTTCACCGCGCATCCGACCGAAGCCGTGCGCCGCGTGCTGCTGGAGAAGGAGCGCACGATCGTCGAACGCCTGATCGCCGACATCGACCGCGAGCGCACGCCGACCGAGCGCCGCGCCGACGATGCGCGCATCGTGCTGGCGCTGACCTCGGCGTGGCAGACATCCGAATCGCCGGCGCGCAAGCCGACCGTCGCCGACGAGGTCGAGCACGTCGGCTACTACCTGTCGAACGTGCTCTACCGCGTGCTGCCGGTGTTCTACGAGGCGCTCGGGGACGCGATCGAATCCGTCTACGGCGCGCGCCCGTCGCTGCCGCAGGTGCTGCGCTTCGGCACCTGGGTCGGCGGCGACATGGACGGCAACCCGAACGTCAACGCCGACACGATGCGCGCCGCGCTCGGCGCGCAGCGCAGCCAGGCGCTGGCGCAGTATCGGCGCGACCTGCGCGGGCTCGGCAACGTGCTGACCCAGACGCTGGGACGGGCATCGATCGACGAGTCGATCACCGCCCGCGTCGACGACTATCGCCGCCGGCTGCCGGACGCCGAAGCCACGCTGAACCCGCGCCATGCCGACATGCCGTACCGGCGCCTGCTCGACCTGATGCAGCTGCGCCTGCGCCTGACCGATGCCGACCACCGCGCCGGCTACGCCGACGCCGACGCGTTCCGCGCCGACCTCGACCTGATGGACGCGAGCCTGCGCGCGAACCGCGGCGACCATGCCGGCCTGTTCGCGCTCGAGCGCCTGCTGTGGCGCGCGCGGACCTTCGGCTTCCATCTCGCCGCGCTCGACCTGCGCCAGGATTCGGCGGTGCACGACGACGTGCTCGGCCACATCGACGGCAGCGACTGGACCGCGCTGGATGTGGACGCGCGCGTCGAGCGCCTGCACGCGATGCTCGACGCGCCGCCGAAGGCCAACGGCGCGCTGTCGAACGACAGCGTCGCCTCGACGCTCGGCGTGTTCGACGCGGTCACCGACCTGCGCCGCAGCCATGGCGCATCCGCGACCGGCCTGTACATCATCTCGATGGCGCGCAGCGCCGCCGATGCGCTCGCGGTGCTGGCGCTGGCCCGCATTGCCGGTTGCGTCGAGGACGACCAGGTACCGCTCGACGTGGCGCCGCTGTTCGAGACCGTCGACGACCTGCAGGCCGCGCCGGCGGTGATGCGTGCGCTGTTCGACGACCCGCGCTATCGCGCACACCTTGCCGCACGCGGAGACCGCCAGACGGTAATGCTCGGCTATTCCGACAGCGCGAAGGACGGCGGCCTGCTGGCCTCGCGCTGGGCGCTGCAACGCACCCAGGTCGATTTGACCGCGCTCGCGCGCGATGCCGGCGTGCGCATCGTGTTCTTCCACGGCCGCGGCGGCTCGGTGAGCCGCGGCGGCGGCAAGACCGGACGCGCGATCAATGCCGCGCCGCGCGGCTCCGTCGACGGCAGCCTGCGCGTGACCGAGCAGGGCGAGGTCATCCATCGCAAATACGGCATCCGCGCACTGGCGCTGCGCAATCTCGAACAGTCGACCGCGGCCGTATTGCAGGCGACCCTGCGCCCGCGCGCGCCCGATCCGCGCGAGGACAGCTGGCGCGCGATCGCCACCGATCTGGCCGATGTCTCGCGCGCGCACTACCGCGCGCTGGTGCACGAACGCGCCGACTTCCCCGACTACTTCCGCGCGGCGACGCCGATCGACGTCATCGAACGCCTGCAGATCGGCTCGCGCCCGTCGCGCCGTCGCGACGGCGGCATCTCGAACCTGCGCGCGATTCCGTGGGTGTTCGCGTGGGCGCAGAACCGCTCCGGCCTGACCGGCTGGTACGGCCTCGGCACCGCGCTGCAGCACGGCATCCAGACCCACGGCCAGCAGGCGATGACCGAGATGGCGCGCGACTGGCCGTTCTTCAGCGCCGCGCTCGACGACGTGGAGATGCTGCTGGCCAAGACCGACATCGCGATCTTCGAACGCTACTCGCGCCTGGCCGGCGATGCGCACGACGCGTTCTTCCCCGGCATCCTCGACGAATGCCTGCGCACACGCGACGCGATCCTGCTGCTCAAGGAGCAGGACGTGCTGCTCGAAGACGATTACCGGCTGCAGCTGTCGATCCGGCTGCGCAACCCCTACGTCGATCCGATCAGCCTGCTGCAGGTCGAGCTGCTGCGCCGCTGGCGCGCCAGTGACCGTGAAGATGAGGCCCTGCTCAGCGCGCTGATCTCGACCGTCAACGGCATCGCGGCCGGGATCCAGAACACGGGCTGATGTGCCGACGGGCGTCGTCCCGCTGTCTCGATGCCCGGCGCACACTCCGCTTTCCTCAACAGGAGAATTCCGATGGCTGCAGACGACCTCGTCCTCCACACCAATCCCATGTCCCGCGGCCGCATCGCGCGCTGGATGCTCGAGGAGACCGGGCAGCCCTATCGCGTCGAGATCGTCGGCTTCGACGGCGGCAACCGGTCGCCGGATTTCCTCGCGGTCAATCCGATGGGCAAGGTGCCGACGCTGGTACACGGCGTCGTCGTGGTGACCGAGGCCGCGGCGATCTGCGCCTATCTCGCGGACGCGTTCCCCGACGCCGACCTGTTGCCGGATGCGACGCCGGCCGCGCGCGCGGCGTACTTCCGCTGGCTGTTCTTCGCCGCCGGTCCGGTCGAAGCCGCGGTCACCGCCAAGGCGCTCGGTCTGCTGGCACCGCCCGAGCGTTCGACGATGGTGGGCTACGGCAGCTTCGAGCAGACGGTCGATGTGCTGGAACAGGCCGCCGCCTCCGCTGCGCCGTGGATCACCGGCGCGCGCTTCACCGCCGCCGACGTCTACCTCGGCAGTCAGGTCGCCTGGGGCCTGATGTTCAAGACGCTGCCGGCGCGTCCGGCCTTCGTCGAATACGTCGAACGGCTGCAGGCACGGCCCGCGTGGCAGCGGGCCAGCGCGCTCGATGATGCGGCGATGCCGAAGCCTGCGGGCTGAGGTCGGGCCACACCCGCGGACATGCCGCTGTTGTATGCGGGGCTGGGGTCGCGCGACGCGGACGCGCGTGCGACGTGGTCGACGACGGGATCGAGGCGTTCGTGACCGCGGTCCTGCTGGTCACATGGATGGTCCGCAAGGTCCAAGTCCGGGCCGCAATGCGAGCGGCGCCGCTGGCATCGCTTCCAGCGCAGCGCGTATCGGATGGGGGGCAGTCGGCACGGCCTGTCGAACCAAGCGCTGGCAGACCGGTTCAGTCGTGGCGCGATATACTCCCCCGCAGTATCGAGGCCCCACGCCATGCCGCATTCGCCCGAGGAAAAGAAGCGTGTCCTGCTGCGCGTGCGTCGCATGCGCGGGCAGCTGGACGCGCTCGAGCGTGCGCTCGAAGCCGGCGCCGACTGCGGCCCCGTGCTGCAGCAGCTCGCCGCGCTGCGCGGCGCGGTCAACGGACTGATGTCCGGCGTGCTCGAAAGCCATCTGCGCGAGGAACTCGGCCAGCCGGCCGATTCGCCCGAACACCGCCGCGCCAGCGTCGACGATGCCGTCGCGCTGGTGCGCACCTATCTCAAGTAATCCATCCAGGAGTCCAATCCGCATGTCCCAGAGCATCAAGTCCCGCGCCGCGGTGGCGTTCGCCGCCGGCGAACCGCTGCGGATCGTCGAGATCGACGTCGCGCCGCCCCGGGCCGGCGAAGTGCTGGTCCGGATCACCCACACCGGCGTCTGCCACACCGATGCGTTCACGCTGTCGGGCGACGATCCCGAAGGCCTGTTCCCCGCCGTGCTCGGCCACGAAGGCGCGGGCATCGTCGTCGAAGTGGGCGAGGGTGTGACGTCGGTGAAGCCCGGCGACCACGTGATTCCGCTCTACACCGCTGAGTGCGGCGAATGCCTGTTCTGCAGAAGCGGCAAGACCAACCTGTGCGTCGCCGTGCGCGCCACGCAAGGCAAGGGCGTGATGCCCGACGGCACCACGCGCTTCTCCTACAACGGTGAGCCGGTCTACCACTACATGGGCTGCTCGACCTTCAGCGAATACACCGTCGTCGCCGAGGTCTCGCTGGCGAAGATCAACCCGGACGCCAATCCCGAGCACGTCTGCCTGCTCGGCTGCGGCGTGACCACCGGCATCGGCGCGGTGCACAACACCGCCAAGGTGCAGGAGGGCGATTCGGTCGCCGTGTTCGGCCTCGGCGGCATCGGTCTGGCGGTGATCCAGGGCGCGCGCCAGGCGAAGGCCGGCCGCATCATCGCGGTCGACACCAATCCATCGAAGTTCGAGCTGGCGAAAGAATTCGGCGCCACCGACTGCATCAATCCGAAGGATTTCGAGAAGCCGATCCAGCAGGTCATCGTCGAGATGACGACCTGGGGCGTCGACCACTCGTTCGAATGCATCGGCAACGTCAACGTGATGCGCGCCGCGCTCGAATGCGCGCACCGCGGCTGGGGCCAGTCGGTGATCATCGGCGTCGCCGGTTCCGGCCAGGAAATCTCAACGCGTCCGTTCCAGCTGGTCACCGGCCGCAAGTGGCTGGGCACCGCGTTCGGTGGCGTCAAGGGCCGCTCGCAGCTGCCGGGCATGGTCGAGGACGCGATGAAGGGCGACATCGAACTCGCGCCGTTCGTGACCCATACGATGGGGCTCGACGCGATCAACGAGGCCTTCGACCTGATGCACGCAGGCAAATCCATCCGCTCCGTGGTGCACTACTGATGACTGATTTCATGGACACGATCGCGCTCGAAGCCGCCATCGAACATCTCGACCTCGCGCAGGAAGAGCGCGACGCGATCGCGCAACTGGACGACGGCGATCTCGAACAGATCGACCAGGCGATCCTCTCGGCACTCGACCACAGCTGGAAGAAGGCAGGCTTCATCGCTTCCGGCGTCATGATCGCCGCGCCGGACGAGTACGAGGAACTGCCGGAAGTGCTCTACACGATCCGCATCCGCGCGCTGGTACAGGCCGCGCGCATCGAAGGCAAGGGCGATCCGCAGGTGCTCAAGACCTTCGAGATCCGTCTTCCGTCGGACCCGGGTCGCCACTGATCTGGCATCGAGCGCATGTCGCCGAACCGCGTAGAGCTGTTGCCGCACGATCCGGACTGGACGCTGCGCGCCGAGGTCGAGTCGGCGGCATTGCGTGCGGTCCTCGGTGACATCTTGCTGGTCGTGCATCACATCGGCTCGACCGCGATTGCGGGCATCCACGCCAAGCCGGTCATCGACCTGATGCCGGTCGTGCGATCGCTGGATGCGCTCGACGCCTTGCGCGATGGCATCGAGTCGCTGGGTTACGAATGGTGCGGCGAGTTCGGCCTGCCGGGGCGCCGCTACTGCCGTCGGGACGACCCGGGCACCGGCCGGCGTCTGGTGCAGGTGCACGCCTACGCCGAAGGTCACGGTGATATCGTCCGGCACCTCGCGTTCCGCGATTTCCTGCGGACGCATTCGGACGTCGCGCACGCCTACGGCCGCGAAAAGCAACGCTGTCAGCGACTGCACCCCGACGACTCGCGAGCCTACGGCGCCTGCAAGTCCGACTGGATCCGCGCAGTCGAGGCACGTGCGCTGCAGGCCGCCGCCGTTTCCACTTCTACGGAGTCATTCCATGCAACGCATTGAACACCGCGCCTGCTTCGGCGGCTGGCAGGACGTCTACGAACATGCTTCCGACACGCTCGGCTGCACGATGCGGTTCGCGGTCTATCTGCCGCCACAGGCCGAAACCGCGAAACTGCCGGTGCTGTACTGGCTGTCGGGCCTGACCTGCAACGAGCAGAACTTCATCACCAAGGCCGGCGCGCAGCGTTACGCGGCCGAGCACGGCGTGATCCTCGTCGCGCCCGACACCAGTCCGCGTGGCGACGACGTGCCCGATGCCGAGGGTTACGACCTCGGCAAGGGCGCGGGCTTCTACGTCGACGCGACGCAGCAGCCCTGGGCCACGCACTACCGCATGTACGACTACGTCGTGCACGAACTGCCGGCGCTGGTCGAGGCCGAGCTGCCGGCGAACGGCGCGCGCGCGATCAGCGGCCATTCGATGGGCGGTCACGGCGCGCTGGTGATCGCGCTGAAGAATCCCGGTCGCTACCGCAGCGTGTCTGCGTTCTCGCCGATCGTCGCGCCGTCGCAGGTGCCCTGGGGCGAGAAGGCGTTCGGCGCCTATCTCGGCGACGACCGCGCGGCATGGCAGGCCTACGACGCGACCGCGCTGGTCGCGACCGCAGACGAGCGACTGCCGCTGCTCGTCGACCAGGGCGACGCCGACGAATTCCTCGACGGGCAGCTGAAGCCGCAGCTGCTGCAGGCGGCCTGCGACGCCGCCGGCCATCCGCTGACGCTGCGGATGCAACCGGGCTTCGATCACAGCTATTACTTCATCGCCAGCTTCATCGGTGAACACATCGCGCATCACGCCAGGGCCCTGCGCGACTGAGCGCAACGATTGGAACGGGATGCCCGCGCGGATCGACGCGGGTTTTTCCGGCTTCCGCACTGCCATGCGGTCATGGAGACTTCGGTCCACCGCGCGTGCGTGGCTGCTCGCACCGCCACAGGTCCGCGCGCGTCGCAAGCGCCACTGGGCGCGTGGCGCCGGCCGGCGTAAGCTCCTGCGATGTGACCCGGGGAGGACGTCATGGACATCGAATCGAGACAGGTACCGACCAGCCTGTGGATCGTCGGCGTGCTGGCGCTGCTGTGGAATCTGATCGGTATCGGCGCGTTCGTCATGCAACTGGCGATGCCGGCCGAGGCCCTGCAGGCGATGCCCGCGGAGCAGCGCGCGATCTACGAAGCGACGCCGGCATGGCTGTATGTCTTCTACGGCCTGGCGACGTTCGGCGGCGCACTGGGTTCGCTCGGCCTGCTGCTGCGCCGGCGCTGGGCGTCCCCGGTGTATCTGGTTGCGCTGGCGGCGCTGGTGCTGCAGGTCGTGGCCAGCTATGCGGTGACGCCGGCATGGTCGGTGGGCGGCGCGGCCACCCTGGTGTTTCCGGTGTTTCTCGTGGTGGTGGCGGTCGCCCTGTGGCTGTTCTCGCGGCGGATGGCGGCGCGCGGCGTACTGCGCTGACGCGCTCAGCGGGCGAGTGCGTAGTCGGTATAGGCGAAGCGGGCATCGCGCAGGAGCGTCGGGCCCCGGACGAGTGCCAGCGGCGCGGTGAACATCGGGCCGTCGGCGACACAGGTGTGGAATTCGCCGTGTTCGCCGCAGGGATCGACAGCGGCCGGCAGCGCGTCGAGCAGTGCTGCATCGAAGGCACGACCGGCGAAGCCCGCATCGAGTTGCGTGGTGTCCACGCAGCACAGCGACGCGCGTAGACCGCCGCGCTGCATGGTGCGCGCGAGCGCCGCGGTGTCGCTGCCGAACAACGGGAACAGCGGCGCCCAGCCGAGCCGTGCGCACAGCGTCTCGCGCCAGGTACGGATGTCGGCGAGGAACAGGTCGCCGAATGCGACCGTGCGCAGGCCGGGCCAGCGACGGCCCGCATCGGCGAGCGCGTCGGCGAAGCGCGCCTCGTAGACCGCGTTGTCGGTCTGCTGCGGAATGCGCGCCTCGACCACCGGCAGACCGACGGCCGCGGCCTGCGCCTGCAGCACCTCGACACGGATGCCCTGCATCGAGATGCGCTCGACGCCTTCGGTGATCGTCGTGACCAGTCCGACGACATCCACGTCGCCCCGTTGCCGCAGCACGTGCAGCGTCCAGGCCGCGTCCTTGCCGCCGCTCCACGACAGCAACACCGGCGTGCGTGCCGGCGCCACGCTGTCAGCCGGCGCGGACGTCGCGCAGCTCCCAGGCGCTGCCGGCGAGCAGGCGCAGGCGGTGCTTGAGCACGGTGCTGGAGATCGAGGTGCTCACCACCAGGTCGACGCCGAGGTCGCGGTCCTCGCCGCTGACCTGTGCGCCGGGATCGGTGATGCCGAGCGCCGGATCGACCTGGTCCGGATCCGGCTGCTGGTCGCGCCAGCGCGCGAACAGCGTCTCGCCACGCAGCGCGTCCTGCAGTTCGGTGGCGATGCCGGCGGCGCCCTGCGAGCGGATGGCGTATTCGCCCGAGGCGCGGGCCTGGTCGGGTTCGGGCAGGCGGATCAGATAGCGGGTGCTCATGCGGCGTCCATCGGCGATGCGAAGGCCGTCAGCCTAGCAACCGGGCGCGTTAGAAATCCGTCATGCGCAATGGAGGATCGGTTGGTGGCCGGACCAGACGATTGCGGAACGGCGTCGGAAGTCCCGAATGCCGAGGAACAGAATTCCGCCACGCCGTCATTCCCGCGCAGGCGGGAATCCATGGACTTTCAGCGGGGAAATGCCGGGTGCCGGTACCTCACCCGGACGGGAGTGCCTGCCGCGCTTGCCGTGGAACGTCGAGCAGCCACGTCCCTGGATTCCCGCCTGCGCGGGAATGACGGGGTGAGGCAGAAGCCTGTCCGCCGCGGTTTCACGCCGATGCGTGCTTGCCGGCGTGGAAACGGATCAGAGACGCTTCACGCAAACGCGTGCGGCGGCGCCGCGAAGCCCAGCGTCAGCGAACCCGCGCCGACGTTGACCATGCCGGTCAGGCTCATCACCGTCTCGAAGCGTTCGACATGGTGTTCCTCGCACGCGGCGACCAGTGCGGCGTAGCCGGGCAGGGCGCGCATCTGCTCGAGTTCACCGCCGTAGCTCAGGCACAGCGTCGGGGTCAGCAGGCCGGCGCGCACGCGTTCGACCGCGAACGCGAACAGTTTCTCGGCCGCCGGCTCGAAGCCGCGGACCTTGCCGACCGGGCCGGTGTCGCCGCGGTGGCAGTGCAGGATCGGCTTGATGTCGAGCGCGCCGCCGACCAGCGCCGCGAGCAGGCTGACGCTGCGGTCGCCGCGGTGCTTGACGCGTGCCCGCAGGTAGCCGAGGTCGCGCGGCACCATGTAGGTGTAGCTGCGCTCGGCGAGGAATTCGAGGCGGCTGCGGATCTCCGGGGCGGTGGCGCCGGCTTCGCGCAGGCGGACCGCTTCGACGGGCAGGATGCCCTGGCCGGCGAACACCTGCTGCGAATCGACGATGCGCAGCGCGAACGGCGTGCCGTGGCCGGCCTGCGCGCGGATCGGCTTGTACTCGTTGAGGATCGCGAAGCTGGCGTGGGTCGCGTTGTCGTGGATCTGGCTGCGATGGCGCGTGACCGTCAGGCAGAACACGTAGTCGTAGTCGATGACCAGCTGTTCGAGGAACAGCGCCTTGATCTTCTCGGCGGGAAACGCCGCGGTCTCGGCGGTGTGGCGGCCGGCGACGTGGCTGTCGATGAAATCCAGCGTGGCGCGCTCGTCGCGCAGGTCCACGAATTCGGACTGGCCGATCTTCACCGTCACCGGCAGCAGTTTGATGCCCTGGGCGGCCAGCCAGTCAGGCGGCAGATCGCAGGCCGAGTCGACGACGATTCCGATGCGCATGATTCCTCCCGTTTCGCATGGCCTGCGCCCGTCTGTGCCGACGGGTCGCGGGTCGGGCGCGCGCGTGCGCCCCCGTCGCACTCTACGCGATCGACGCGGCGTCCCGCACCTCAGGCCCGGGATGCGCCGACCGGCAGCCGCGCCAGGCGCTGCATCTCCGGCGTGTCGAGCAGGCCGGGATCGGCGAGTGCCGCGAGTGCGAAGTCGTGGGCGTCCTCGCCCCAGAACAGCGCGTCGCAGATGCGCAGCGTCGGCACGCCGAACACGCCGGCGGCGATCGCCGCATCGGTGTCGGCGCGCAGGCCTGTCTTGACCGCCGGCGCTTCGATGTCGGCAGGCGACAGGCCGGCAGCGTCCAGCACGGGTGCGAGCGACTCGACGCTGTCGCCGGCCTGGCCACGGGCCCAGATGTGCGCGAACAGCGCGTCGATCACATCGGGGTCCGCATCGGCGGCAATCACCGTGCGCAGCGCCGCGATCGGGTTGAACGGATGCGCCGGCGGGAACACCAGCGCAATGCGGTCGCGTTGCGCGCGCCAGGCGACGTGCTGGTAGGTGAAGACGCGCTTGGCCGGAATCTCCGCCGGCCCGCGGTTGCCGGTCGCCGACAGCACCGCCGCGAACAGGATCGGCACCGGGCGGATGTCGTGCGTGGCGAGCAGTGGCCGCAGGCGGTGCCATTGCAGGTACGCGAAGGGTGAGACGATGTCGAAGTACCAGGTCGCAGGCATGGCAGGCTCCGTCTGTGAAGGTCGCGGGTGCGCGGCGCATCGACGTCCCGGCGCCTCCGTTGCCGGCCTGCAAGGCGCTTACTCCATGCCGCCACCGATACCGACCGCCACGATGTAGATGATGAGCGGCAGCACCACGATTGCAACCACGGCACCGAACAGGAACACGCGGCGCCGCTTGGTCATGGGTGGCTTGGGGGTCTTCTCGTTGGAGCTCATGGCGGATATCCGGAAAGGACAGGGTTCCTGATCCTAGGCATCCACATGTGATGGCGAGTGCGGGCGCCGGCATGTGGCGCGTGACATGCAGCCATGCGGCGCAATCGCGACCGCGCCCGTCAGGCGCCTGCGCGTCTGCTCGCAGCCATCCGCTGGGCACCGAGGAAGGCGCGCATCGAGGCCGGCTTCACCGGCTTGGTCAGCACCCGGTAGCCGCGGATGCGTGCGGTCTGCTTCAGCGTGTCGCTGCCGTCGGCGGTCAGCAGCGCGCCGGGCACGTCGGGCGCGATGCCGCGCAGCGCATCGAGCGTGTCGAGCCCGTCGAGACGGTCGTGCAGGTGGTAGTCGACCAGCAGCACGTCGGGCGATTCGTCCATGCACGCGATCGCCTCGTCGATGGTCTTGGCGCACAGCGGCTCCACGCCCCAGCGGCGCAGCAGCGCGCGCATGCCGGCGAGGATGTCGTCGTCGTTGTCGACGCACAGCACGCGCAGGCCGTGCAGCGATTCGTCGTGCAACGGCGCCGGCGTGGCGGTGGGCGGCAACGTCGCCATGACGCTGCGCGGCACGGTGATCGAGAACATGCTGCCGCGGCCGACACTCGAACGCGCGTCGAGCGTGTGGCCGAGCAGGCGCGAGATGCGCTGGCAGATCGACAGGCCCAGGCCCAGGCCGCGGCCGTCCCAGTCGAAGTTCTGCTCGTAGCGGTGGAACTCGTCGTAGATCTGGCTCATGTGGTGCTCGGGAATCCCCGGCCCCGTGTCCCAGACCTGCAGCGCGACCTGGTCGCCGCGGCGGCGCGCCGACAGCACGATGCGCCCGCTGCGGGTGTAGCGCAGCGCGTTGGCGAGGAAGTTCTGCAGCACCCGGCGCAGCAGCCGGCGATCGCTGCGCACCGCGATCGGCAACGCGTGCAGGCGGATGTCGAGCTTGCGCGCCTTGGCCATCGGCGCGTACTGGCCGGCGAGCTGGCGCAGCAGTTCGGAGACGTCGAGATCGGTGATCTCGGGCTTCAGCGCGCCGGCATCGAGCCGCGAGACGTCGAGCAGGCCGTCGAGCAGTTCCTCGGCCGCGCGCAGCGAGGTGTCGACGCGCTCGGCGAGGTGCTTCTGCTCGGCGCCATCCTGGGTCTCGCGCAGCGCCGAGGTGAACAGTCGCGCGGCGTTGAGCGGCTGCAGCACGTCGTGGCTGACCGCGGTCAGGAAGCGCGACCGCGATTCCTGCGCGGCCTCGGCCTCGCGCGTGCGGTCGGCGACGCGCTGCTCCAGCGTCTCGTTGATGTCGCGCAGCTCGCGCTCCACGCGCTTGTAGTCGGTGACGTCGCTGTAGCTGGTCGCGTAGCCGCCGCCGGGCAGCGGCTGGCCGCGCAGTTCGATGACCTGGCCGTTGCCGAGCACGCGCTCGGAGACGTGCGGCGAACCGGCACGCATGTAGGCGATGCGCTTGTCGATCTCGGTGTCGATGTCGATGACGTCACGCGGACCGAGCTCGCCGCGCTCGGCGTTGTAGCGGATCAGGTCGGCCACGGGCCGGCCGACGTAGAGCATGTTGTCGGGATAGCCGAACAGCCGCTGGTAGCTGCGGTTCCATGCGACCAGCCGCATCGTGCGGTCGACCACGCTGACCCCGTGGTCGATGTTCTCCAGCGTCGACGACAGCACCTCGCGGTTGAAGCGCAGTTCCTGGCCGGCCTCGTCGAGCATCGCGACGACTTCGTCGACCTCCATGCCCGAGCCCTTCAGCGCACTGGTCATCAGCAGGCGCGCCGACGACGCGCCGACCGCGGCCGCGAGCTGGCGTTCGGTGAACTGCAGCCAGGTGCGGTCGGCCGGCGCATTGGGCGTGAGCGGCTTGCCCTGCGACTGCGCGTGATCGTCGAACGCCGCGCCGGCCGTGCGCTCGCCGACGATGCGGCCGGTCAGCGTCAGCAGGTCGGCGATGCGGACATTGCCGCTCCAGTCCTCGGACGCGAACGTGCGGCGCTCGGCGTAGGGATCGAGGAAAGGCGCGGCGCGCAGGCGCTCGTCGAGGGTCGGCCGCCAGCGCGCCGACACCAGCAGCAGCGCGCCGACGTTGAGCAGCAGCGACCAGAACGTGCCGTGGGTCAGCGGATCCCAGCCGGCGAGGCCGAACAGCGCGTGCGGACGCAACCAGTCAATGCCGAACGGTCCGGTCGCCAGCCAGCGCGGATCGAGCCAGCCCGACTGCGTCAGCGTCGGCAGCAGCAGGGTGTAGGTCCAGACGCCGAAGCCGATCAGCAGGCCGACTTCGACGCCGCGCCGGCTCGCGCCGCGCCAGTACAGGCCGCCGATCAGCGCCGGCGCGAACTGCGCGACCGCCGCGAACGCCATCAGGCCGAACGCGGCCAGCGTGGTCTCGGTGCCGCTGGCGCGGTAGTAGCCGTAGGCGAGCGCGGCGAGGCACACGATCGCAACGCGGCGGATCCACAGCACCGTGCGCGCGACGTTGCCGCCGTGGCGCTCGGCGTAGCCGTGGCGCAGCAGCAGCGGCATCACCAGATCGTTGCTGACCATCGTCGCCAGCGCGACCGAGGACACGATCACCATGCCGGTCGCCGCCGAGAACCCGCCGATGTAGGCGAACAGCGCCAGCGAATCGGCGTTCATCGCCATCGGCAGCGCGAGCACGAAGCTGTCCGGCGCCACCGGCCCATCGCGGCCGAACAGCGCCACGCCGGCGCTGGCGATCGGCAGCACCATCAGGCAGATGATCACCAGGTACCCGCCGAACAGCCAGCGCGCGCGGCGGATGTCGCGCACGTCGCCGCACTCGACGATCGCCACGTGGAACTGCCGCGGCAGGCAGATGATCGCCGCGAACGCGAGCAGGCACTGCGCGACGAAACTGCTCGGCGGCGCGTTCCGGACCAGCGCCTGGGTCGCCTCGACGAGCTTGAGGTCGTTGCTGTCGAACCATGCGATCGCGAACACGCCGACCGCGACCAGGGCGACCAGCTTGACCAGCGATTCCAGCGCGACCGCCAGCATCATGCCGGGGCGGTGCTCGGTCGCATCGACCTGGCGCGTGCCGAACAGGATCGCGAACAGCGCCATCAGCGCGGCGACGTAGAACGCCGGATCGCCGAACGGCGTGACCGGGTCGTCCGGCCCGCCGAGCACGCCGAGACTGATCGCGACGGCCTTGTACTGCAGCGCCAGATACGGCACCGCGGCCACCAGCGCGATCAGCGCGACCATCGCCGCCAGCCGCTGCGAGCGCCCGTAGCGCGAGGCGATGAAGTCGGCGATGGAGACGGTGTTCTGCGACTGCGCGATCAGCGCCAGGCGTTCGAGGATGCGCCAGCCGAATAGCAGCAGCAGCAGCGGGCCGAGATAGATCGGCAGATAGCCGATGCCCTGCCGCGCGGCGGTGCCGACCGCGCCGTAGAAGGTCCACGACGAGCAGTAGACCGCGAGTCCGAGGCTGTAGACCGCCGTGCGCAGCCACGGCCGGTCCGGGGACAGCGGACGCCGGTCGCCATACCAGGCCACCGCGAACAGCAGCGCGGCATAGCCCAGCGACACCAGCAGCAGTACCCAGCCCGGCAGCATTCCGTTTCCCGCGATGCGATCCGCGCAGTGTACGTGGCGCTCCGGGTACGCCCAATCCGCGCGGCGCAGGTCCGCGTGCCGCCGGCGCAGGCCGCGTGTCGCGGCAGCCTCAGCCCGGCGCGGCTATGCTCCGGTCCTTGCCCTCGCGCTTGGCACCGTACATCGCCAGGTCCGCGCGCTTGAGCAGGGATTCGAATGTCTCGCGCGGCCGCTGCATCGCGATGCCGGCGCTGAAGGTCATCGCGATGCGCGCTTCCTCGTGCACCACGGGCCGGTGGTGCAGCACCGTGCGCAGGCGGGCGAACGCGGCCAGCGCATGCGGCAGCGTCGTCGCCGGCATCAGGATCACGAATTCCTCGCCGCCGAAGCGGCCGACGACATCGCTGTCGCGCAGCGTCAGCCGGGTGACGTCGGCGAAGTGGCGCAACGCCGCGTCACCGCCCAGGTGGCCGTGCACCGCATTGAGGCGGCGGAAATCGTCGAGGTCGGCCAGCGCCATGCACAGCGGGCGGTCCTCGCGCATGCGCGCCGATTCGCGTTCGAAGGCCTCGTCCAGACCGCGGCGGTTGAGGCAGCCGGTGAGTTCGTCCTCGCGCGCCAGGCCCGCGGCGTCGCTGAGCTTCTGTTCCAGCTGGTGGATGCGTCGCTCGCTTTCCTCCAGCTCGCGGCGCGCGGCCACCAGATCGTCGCGCGCGCGGATCGCGCGCGCCTGGATGCGTCCGGTGTCGTCGAGCACGGCGTCCAGCACGCCGTTGAATTCGGCGATGCTGCGCGACTCCCGGATCCGGCTCGCGTGGCCGGCCAGGCGGTCCTGGAACTCGCCGGTGTGCACGGCCATGCCGTCGAGACGTTCGACGAAGGTGCTCATCATCGAGCGCATCGCGGTACGCGACTCGTCGATGCCCTGCTTGAGCAGGGTCTGCCGGTACAGCACCTGGCGCAGGCCGGCACGCGCCTCTTCGAGCGTCGTCCGCTCCATCGGTCCGGCCAGCAGGGCACGGATCTGGGTGACCTGGCCGTGCAGCCAGCTCTTGTCCTCCAGCAGTTCCCCGACGTTCTCCAGCAGCAGGTCGAACAGGCCGATCAGCAGCGAGATCTGTTCTTCGGTGTCCTTGGTGTGCACGCCGACCCGGTGGCACAGGTCGGTCAGCCGCCGTGCCAGCGGGGCCAGGTCCTGGCCCGGCACCCAGTTGCGGAAGCCGGAGGCCAGCGCGAAGGCCTCGTCCGACAGGGCGGGATCGTTGCGCAGCAGCGCCGCCAGCGCGGCGCCCAGGGTGTGACGCAGCAGGTCGCGCAGGCGTTCGATCTCCGCGCCGCCCGGCGGCGGCGTGTCCAGTTCGACGTGGCGCACGTACTTGTCGATCAGCTGCCGCATCGCACGTCCGTAGGCCAGCCAGTCGCCCGACGTCGATGCGGCCTGCAGGTAGCGGCCCAAGTCGCCCAGTTCGTCGTGCAGACCGGCCACACCGTCGGCGAACGCGGCCAGCAGGCGCTGCGGCTCGTCGACGCCCGCGAACAGCGTCACCAGCGCCTCGGCACCGATCGCGCTGCCGGCATCACGCGCCCGCCCACGCGGGGGGTGTTCGGCAACGACGTCGGCGTCGGTCGGCTTGGGCATGGCACTCACGGTGTGAAGGCGATGGTCCGCGCGAACGCGTTCATCTCCCGGAATCTGTCACCCGCTATCGGCCGATTCGCGCGTGACTTGAGCGCGGCGTATGACGGCGGGGCGGGACATCCGGGTCGCGGCGCTTCACGGACAGTCCCGGCGCAGTCTCCCGGGACGGCAGACCGCATCGCGTCACCGTCGAGCACTTCTGAAGGGCGCGCGACGCTGGCGGTGGCGCGCTCGTAGGCGCACGCACGGCGACGCGGGTCAGCGCAAGCGCATCGAGGGACGCAGGCCGCGTCTGGTCGTCGACAGGCGTCAGGGCTTCGACGGAGACAGCAGATCCGCGTGATGCCGCGCGGCCACGTCCGGATGCGAGCGCAAGCGTCCCTTCAGCGTGTTCTGGCCGACCTGGTGGAACAGCGGATTGTGCGGATCGCGGGTATAGCCGCTCGCTTCGCGGGCGAGTTCGGGCGGCAATACCAGGGCCGGCACGGTGGCATCCAGGCGCGCGCCGAGGAAGAACGCGGCGGACAGACGCTCGACACCGGGCGGCGGGCTGCTGACGCGATGCACGGCGGCCTTGAGATAGCCGTCCGACGCCAGTTCCAGCAGTTCGCCGATGTTGACGATGTAGGTGCCGGGCCGCGGCGTGGCGTCGATGACCCGGCCATCGTCGAGCTCGACCTGCAGGCCGCCGATGCCGTCCTGCAGGATCAGCGTCAGCAGCTCGCTGTCCTTGTGCGCGCCCACGCCCTGGTCGCTGTCCACCCGCTCGCGCCCGGGGTAGCGGATCAGCTTTATCAACTGGTACGGATGGTCACGGTAGATCGGGGCGAACACGTCGCGCGGCTGGCCCAGGGCTTCGGCGCAGGCCTGCAGCAGGCGCAGCAGTACATCGGTGACCGCGTCCTGCCAGGCCAGCACCACCGGGCGGAACTCCGGCAGCGCCGCGGGCCACTGGTTGGGGCCCTGCAGCCGGGTCCACGCGGGCACGCCGGGCGCTTGCGGCACCGCCTCGCGTTCGGCGCCGATGTCGATCTGTTCGCGCCAGTCGGCCTTGCCGCGGGTCAGTTCGGCGCCGACCTGGTTGTAGCCGCGGAAGTGCGGCGAATGGACCATCGCGATCGCCTGCTTGTCCGCGTCGGGCAACGCGAACAAGGCCCGCGCCTGTTGCAGCAGCGCGGCATCGAGTTCCGGCGGCACGCCGTGGCCACCCACGTAGAAGAACCCGACCTCCCGCGCACCCTGGCGCAGCGCCTGCAGCGCGGCCGCGCGCTCTTCGGGACGGCCGGCCTCGAGCTGCGACAGGTCGATCAGCGGCAGGTGCGGGTGGGTGGCGGACATCGTCCTGTCCTCGGGGATCGCAACAGTGAAAGCGGAACGACGCGACCGGCACTCGCACCACACCGGGCGTGTCGTGACGCGGCTCGACTACAGGGCAAGGAGACCAGGTGGCCTCCTGGTCCCGTCGATCCGAAATGTCGTCAGTACTTCGGCACGCCGCCATCCACGCTGTCGCTCCAGGCATCGATGCCGCCGGCGACGTTGTAGACGTGGGTGAAGCCCTGGTTGCGGAAGTGCTCGGCCGCCTGCTGGCTGCGGCCGCCGTGGTGGCACAGGAACGCCAGCGGCGTGTCCTTGGGCAGCTGCTGCAGGCGGGTGATCGCGTCGCCGTCGAGGACTTCGAACGGACGCGCGACGCTGGCGATCGCGCGCTCGTCCGGCGGGCGCACGTCGACGAGGGTCAGCGTGCCGGCGGCGAGGCGGTCGTTGGCGTCGGCCGGGCTGATGTCCTGCACCGGCTTGGGCGCGTTCGGGTTGTCGATGACCAGACCGCGGCCGCGGATGTCGTCGGCGAAGTCGATCGTCATGCCGTCGGCGCGGCGCGCGCCGGCAAGGTCGAACTGCACGTCGATGCCGTCGGCCCGGGCTATGATCGCCGACGCGCTGCGCGGCGCCAGCTGCAGGCGGGTGCGGAAGTTGCCGTCGATGTCGACCTGCAGCACGTAGTCGCCGCCGGCATCGCCGACCGCCTTGGCGATCATCTCGCGCGCGGCCGGGGTGATCGAGATCGACGGCGGGGTGCGGTCCGGCGGGGCGACGCCGAACAGGCCGTGCAGCTCGCCGCTGCCGACCATCTGCTCGATGATGTCGCTGCCGCCGACGAGTTCGCCGTCGACATAGAGCTGCGGAATCGTCGGCCAGTCGCCGTAGGCCTTGATGCCTTCGCGGATCTCGCCGTCCTCGAGCACGTTGACGGTCGCGTAGTCGATGCCCACCGCTTCGAGCGCGGACACGGCCTTGGCGGAGAAGCCGCATTGCGGGGTCGTCGGCGAGCCCTTCATGAACAGCACGGCCCGGTTGCCCTGCAGCAGGGTTTCGATGCGGGTGCGGAGGGCGGGGTCGAGGGACATGGCATGGATCCGGTGTGCGTGAACGATCCACATGGTACCGCGCGGCCCGCGATGCAAGCCCGCACGGCGCGCCCGTACGCCCGGAACGCCGCGTTGCGCCGCGGTGCCGATGGCATCATGCGCGCCATGTCCGTGCACCGCCCGCCCCGTCATCCGCAGCTCTGGCTGCCGTTGCTGATCGCCTCGCAATTGCTGGTCGCGCTGCTCTGGTGGCAGCTCGGCTGGGCGGTCGGCCTGCCGCTGCTGCTGGCCAGCCACGCGGTCTGTCTGTGGGGCGTGCTGGCGCCGGACTCGCGGCTGTACGGCCCGGTGCTGACCCGGCTGCCGGCCGAAGGTGTGTGGCTGACGATCGACGACGGCCCGTCCGACGACACCCGCGCGCTGCTCGACCTGCTCGATGCGCATGACGCGCAGGCCACGTTCTTCCTCGTCGGCGCACGCGCCGCCGCGCGGCCGGACCTGGTGCGCGAGATCGCCGCGCGCGGCCACGGCATCGGCAACCACAGCCAGACCCATCCGCAGGCGATGTTCTGGGCGCTGGGCCCGGCGCGGATGCGTCGCGAGATTCTCGAATGCCAGCGCACGCTGACCGGCATCACCGGACATGCGCCGGTGTGGTTCCGCTCGGTCGTCGGTCACACCAATCCCTTCGTACACGCGCCGCTGCGCGATGCGGGACTGGCGCGCGTGGGCTGGAACGCGCGCGGTTTCGACGCGGTGAAGGCGGACGTCGACGACGTCGTCGCGCGGATCGATGCCGATCTCGCGGATGGGGCGATCGTGCTGCTGCACGAGGGCGCGAAACATGGCCGCAACGTCGCGATGGTCGAGGGCGTGCTCGCGCGGATGCGGGCGAAGGGGCTGAGGGCGATGCTGCCGCGGACCAGCTGAGCGCAGTCAAGCAGTCGATGGGTTTCGCTGCGCTCGACCCATACGTAGCTGCGGCGCAGGGATGGCCGGATCCGACAGGTCTCGCGTGCGACTTCCCTCACTCCAACCCCTCTCCCGGAGGGAGAGGGGCTCGATCCACTCGAGGACATGGCCGCAGGATGGGTCGAGCGCAGCGAACCCATCGCGGGTGACTAGTCGCGCACGCCGACGATCAGCCAGTTGTTGAACGGCGTGTCGCCGTAGAGCGGACGCAACGTCGTCTGCAGGCCCGCGCCTTCGAGCTGGCCGCGCAGGCCGTCGGCGGTCGGATAGCTCTTCGCGCGTTCCTGCATCCAGCCGGCGAAGTTGGCGAGACGGTCGGTGATGCGCGAGGTGCGGCTGCGCGAGGTCTCATCCGCGAGGCCGCTGCGGATCACCAGGCGCGCGCCGGGCACCAGCATCGCGATCACGTCGGCGAGCAGGTCGCGCTGGCGTTCGGGCGTCAGGTACTGCAGCACGTCGAGGATCGTGACGCTGCCCTGGTGCGCCGGCAGGCCGACGCCGAGATCGAGCACGTCGAGCTGCACGCCGGCGAGGCCGCTGCGCGCGGCGACGTCGCGGCCGCGGCGGATCTTGGCCGCGTCGATGTCGACGCCCTTGAACGGCAGCGCCTGGCCGTCGGCGCGCAGCGCGTGCGCGAGCAGGCCGAGTCCGCAGCCCAGATCCAGCACCGGCGCAGTCGTCGGACGCAGCGCCTGCAGCACGCCCGGATACAGCGGATCGGTGCGCAGCTTGGTCAGCGTGTAGTAGTAGTCGTAGCGGTTGCCGAGCGCGTGCCTGGGCAGGAATGCGCGCGCGATGTCGCGGGCGGCCTCGCGTGGATAGGGCGCGGTGGAGAGCGGCGTGGTGTCGGAAGGGGTCGCGGTCATGCCCGCGACAATAAGCCGCGCGCGACGGGCAGCGCCAGCCGCGTCCACTCGGTATGCAGCGCAGCCGAAGGATGCAGACCATCGTCGGCGAGCATCTCCGCTTCGCCGCCATGCGCGCGGCTGACCGGTGCGATGTCGACGAAGGCGACATGACGCGCAGCGCAGATCGCCGCCGCGGCCGCGTTGTAGGCATCGAGTTCGCGCGCGATCGCGGCCACGTCGCGGCCCGAATGCGCACCGAACGGGGTCACGCCCCAGTCGGGAATCGCGAGCACGAACACGCGCGTCGCCTCGCCGCCGGCGAAGCCGATCGCGCGTTCGAGCAGCATCGAGAACGCCGGGCCGTATACCGCGACGTCGCGGCCGCGGTACTGGTCGTTGACGCCGATCAGCAGGCTCACCAGATCGAAGGGGCCGACCGGCGCGGCGGCGTCGATCGCCGCATCGAGTTCGTCGGTCGTCCAGCCGGTGGTCGCGATGATCTCGGGCGCGTCGAGTGCGATGCCCTCGGCGCGCAAGGCGTCGGCCAGCTGCACCGGCCAGCGGTCTTCGGCGGAGATGCCCTCGCCGATCGTGTAGCTGTCGCCGAGCGCGAGATAGCGGCGCGGCGCGGTCATCCGGCGACGCGCGCCTGGCGCTTGGCCAGCGGCACGACCTTGCGGGCGTCTGTGATCTGCCGTTCCAGCACGCGATGGATGCGCGCGAAGACCTCGCGCAGCTGCGCGGGCTCGGGCAGCAGGGTCACGCGGAAATGGTTGCGGTAGGGCACGTTGAAACTGTTGCCCGGCACCACCAGCACGCCCTCGGCTTCCATCAGTTCCAGCGCGAACGCGTGGTCGTCGAAGCCCTGCGCGTATTCCTCGGCGATGCCGGGAAACGCGTACAGCGCGCCGGCCGGGGCGACGAGCCGCAGCCAAGGGCTCGCGTCGCAGGCCTCGATCACCGCGCGGCGCGCCTCGTGCAGGCGGCCGCCGGGCGCGCACAACGCGCTGATCGTGTCGATGCCGGTCAGCGCGGCCTCGATCGCGAACTGGCCGGGCACGTTCGCGCACAGGCGCAGCGCGCCGAGCAGGTCCATCGCGTTGCGGAAGTCGCGGCTGCGCGCCTCGCTGCCCGACAGCACCGCCCAACCGACGCGCCAGCCGCAGGCGCGGTGCACCTTCGACAGGCCACCGAAGGACACGCAGGGCACGTCGCCGGCGATCGGCGCGATCGGTTCGAACGGCGCGTCGTCGTAGGTGATGCCGTCGTAGATCTCGTCGCACAGCAGCAGCAGTTCGTGCTTGGCCGCGATCGCGACGATGCGCTCGAGCAGCGCACGCGGATACACCGCGCCGGTCGGATTGTTCGGATTGATCAGCACGATCGCGCGCGTACGCGGCGAGACCAGCGCTTCGAGTTCGTCGGGATCGGGCAGGAAGCCGTTGTCTTCCTTGCACTGGTAGAACACAGGGCGACCGTCGTTGAGGATCGTCGCCGCCGACCACAGCGGATAGTCGGGCGAGGGCACCAGCACTTCGTCGCCGGGATTGAGCAGCGCGCGCAGGGCGATGTCGATCAGCTCGCTGACGCCGTTGCCGACGAACACGCGCTCGGGCGAGACCTCGGGCGTGCCGCGCGCGGCGTGGTGCGCGGCGATCGCTTCGCGCGCGACCGGCAGGCCCTGCTGGTGGGTGTAGGGATCGGTGTCGTGGATGTGGTCGGCGATCGCGCGCTGCAGGTGATCGGGCGCGCGGAAACCGAATGCGCCGGGATTGCCGATGTTGAGCTTGATCAGCGTGCGCCCCTGCGCCTCGAGTTCGCGCGCGCGCCGCGCGAGTTCGCCGCGGATCTCGTAACGGACTTCGGTCAGGCGCTCGCGCGTCTTCAGGGGAGCATGCAGGGGAGCGGACATCGGGGCGGCATCTGGCGCGGAATATCGCCGGATGCTAGCGGAAAAGCCGTGTTCATGCGGAACGGAAGCAGAGCTGCGGGCGCGACCTTGGTGGCGGTTCCGACATCCCCGGCCCGGCGGGCAGTCCTGGAATCGCGCGCTAGCGCGCGCCCACAGGGGGGATCGCCGTAGAATCCGCCTCATGCCGACCGCCCGCCCCGTCGTTTGACCTCCGCCGATCTCCCGCTGCGCGCGATCGGCTGGCCGTTCGAAGGACCGCCATCCGGGCCCTGGGCCGACACGATGGCGGTGCATCCGCAGGCCCGGCCGATGCGCGTGGTCGAGCAGCACCGCTCCGGCTATCTGGTCGCCGGCGCGCCGGGCGAGGCGATCGCGGTCGAATCGCTGCCCGACTGGCTGCGCCGCAGCGGCTACCGCAAGGGCACGATCGCGCCGGAAGACCGCGCCGCGGTCGGCGACTGGGTGCTCGTCGAGGACGGCAAGCGCATCGTCGCGATGCTGCCGCGGCGCAGCGCGATCAAGCGCGCCGCCGCCGGCGAGCACTACAAGCAGCAGCTGATCGCCGCGAACATCGACACCGTGCTCGTGGTCTGCGGGCTGGATGCCGATTTCAACCCGCGCCGCATCGAGCGCTACCTGCTGCTGGTGCAGGGCGGCGGCACGCCGGTGATCGTGCTGACCAAGGCCGACAAGCCCGAAGCCGACATCGCCGCGGCCGTGGCCGCGCTGACCGAGATCGCCGGGCTCGGCGTGGCCGTCGTGCCGGTCAACGCGCGCGACCAGGGCAGTAGCGCGGTGCTGCACCGCTGGCTCGGCCCGGGCGTCACCGCGGTGCTGGTCGGCAGTTCGGGCGCGGGCAAGTCCACGCTGACCAACAGCCTGCTCGGCATCGAGCGCATGAAGACCGCCGCCGTGCGCGAGACCGACGACCGCGGCCGCCACACCACGACCCACCGCGCGCTGATCCCGCTGCCGTCGGGCGCCTGCCTGATCGACACGCCCGGCATGCGCGAGCTCAAGCCGACCGGCGAGGAGGATCTGTCGGAAGGCGGCTTCGCCGACGTTGAAGCGGTCGCGGCGCAGTGCCGGTTCCGCGACTGCACGCACGGCAGCGAGCCGGGCTGCGCGGTGTGGGAGGCGGTCGATGCGGGCACGCTCGATCCGGGCCGTCTGGGCAGTTATCTGAAACTGCGCGACGAACTCGCCGGCGCAGCGGGTCAGCTCGCGAGCCGGATGGCGCAGAAGGCGGAGAGCCGGCCTGCGGGCAAGCCGGCGCCGAAGACCGGCGGGCGCCCGGGTGTCAAGCCGGCGAAGCGCGGGTCGGACTGGACGCAGGAGGAGTAGGGCTTCGGGTGTCGCGGTTGTCGAGATTGCGGCGTCGGTTGCCCTCACCCCAACCCCTCTCCCAGGGGGAGAGGGGCTTGAACCGCGCGAGCCCGTGCTTTTTTGAGCCCCTCTCCCTTCGTGAGAGGGGTTGGGGTGAGGGCAGCAGGTCGCATGAACCGCCCCGACGTGCCGGCGCAGTTCCCAGCCGTGGAACCCTCTCCGACGATCAGCTAGCGTGACCCCACCACCCGCCGGAGCCGCCGATGCCCGACGCCATCGCCCATCACGCCGCGCTCGATGCGCGCATGGTCGCCGCCGCGCGCGGGATCCGGGTGCTGAGCCTGGCGAGCTGGCCGCCCGGGGCGCAGCAGCGTTTCCTGTCCGCGTTTGCCGCCGGGCGCCGGGAGATGCCGGAGATCGCATACCCGGTCCTCGACTTCGCCGAGACCCGTCGCGCACTCGCATCGATCGCAGCCGCGGCCGATCCGGACCATCCGCTCGGCGCCTACATCGTCGAATCGACGCGCGCCTGGGATGCGGCCGCGCAGCTGCTCGAATCGCTCGGTACCGCGGCGGCCGGCGACCATGCGATCGCGCTCTACGGCCGACCGGACGCGACCCTGCCCGGCGGCGCGCTGACGACCTGCGACGCCGCGCGCCACTTCATCCAGATCGCCGACGAACTCGATCCCGGCCTGCTCGCCGACGTCGAGCATCCGACGCTGGACGCCGCCACGCTGCAGGCGCAGTTGCAGGACGATCTCGACGCGTACTTCGGCACGCGCGTGGTCGCGGTCGAACTCGATCCGGGCATGATCGCCAAGGCCGCGGCCGGCGCGTACCGGCTGCGCCTGCGCAGCGATGCGCGCTACTCGATCCACGATCGCGGCCAGTTGCTGCAGCACGAGGCCTTCGTGCATTCGCTGACCGCGCTCAACGGCCGCGCGCAACCGCTGCTGCCGAGCCTGGCGATGTCGTCGCCGCGCACGACGTGCACGCAGGAAGGGCTGGCGGTGTTCGCCGAGCAGATCACCGGCAGCATCGACATCAGCCGGATGAAGCGCGTGAGCCTGCGCATCGAGGCGATCGCGCATGCGCTCGAAGGCGCGGATTTCCTACAGGTATTCGACTACTTCCACGGCGCGGGCCAGCCGGCGGCCGAGAGCTTCGCGTCGGCGCAGCGCGTGTTTCGCGGCGTGCCGCTGACCGGCGGCCATGCGTTCACCAAGGACGCGGTGTACCTGCGCGGCCTGATCGACGTGCACACCTTCTTCCGTCAGGCATTGGCCGGGCAGCGCCTGCCGCTGTGCCGGCAGCTGTTCGCCGGCAAGATGACGCTCGACGACGTGCGGCGCCTGTCGCCGCTGTTCGACGACGGCACGCTCGCGCCGCCGCGGTGGCTGCCGCCATGGCTCGAACGCACCGGTGGGCTGGCCGGGATGCTGGCGTTCTCGCTGTTCGCGAACCGGATCCGGCTGGACCGGCTGTAAGCATTCGGGAAGATGGGTTTTGCCGCGCTCCAGCCCATCCTGCGACGAGCTTAATACTCCTGTAGGAGCGCGCTTGCGCGCGATGACGCGTTTCCGGCGACGCCCATCGCGCGCAAGCGCGCTCCTACATGAAGCGTGGATGGGTGGAGCGCAGCGAGACCCATCGCAGGGCCCCCGTATCACCGCTCGAAGCGCGGCAGCTCCAGCGTCGAATGCAGCAGGCGCACCGCGTCGCCGAGCGTCGCCGGGTCGGCGCCCGACAGCAGCGCCTGCAAGCGCGGGCGATCCGCGCCCGGGCCCGGCACCAGGCCCACCCAGGCATCGCGGCCGCCGTCCTTGGCCGCGTAGAGGCAGCGGTCGGCGATCGCGATGGTCTGCTGCCAGTCGCCGAGCGTCGTCCACGCGGACGAGAACGGCCATGGCGCGAAGCCGATCGAGCAGGTCATGCGCAGCGCGGCGCCGTGCGCGAGCGCGATCGGCGTGTCGGCGGCGGTGCTGCGGATGCGCTCGGCCAGGCCGGCCGCGGCATCGGCGTCGTCGAGCCGTGCGACGAGCATGAATTCCTCGCCGCCCCAGCGCAGCAGCAGGTCGCCGTCGCGGGTCAGTGCGCGCATGCGCGCGGCGAACTGCACCAGCGCTTCGTCGCCGGCCTGGTGGCCGTGGCCGTCGTTGATGCGCTTGAACGCATCGATGTCGAGCATGAAGAAGTACAGCGTGTCGGAGCCGCGCCGGTTCGGCGCATCCACGGCCTCGCGCGCCAGCCACTGCTGCAGTTCGCGGCGGTTGGGCACCTGGGTCAGCGGGTCGAGGCGCGTGGCCGCGTCGAGCTGGGCGTTGCTCTGCTGCAGTTGCCGGTTGGCCTGTTCGAGCTGCGCCGTGCGCTCGGCGACGGTGCGGTTGAGCAGTTCGACACGCTCGCGTTCGCGCAGCACCGCGCGCCGCGTGCGGCGTACGAAGAAGGCCACCACCAGCGCGCCCAGCACCGCGTAGATCACGTAGGCCAGCGGATGCCGCCACGGCGGCGGCGGCATGACGATCGTCAGCACCCGCGAGTCGCCGAACTGGCCGTCGCGGCCCGCGGCCTGCACTTCCAGCCGGTAGCGGCCCGCCGGCAGATGGTTGAGCGAGAACTCGGTGCGCGCCTGGTGCGGATAGATCCAGCCGGTGTGCAGGCCTTCGACGCGATACCGCAGCTGCGCCGCGGCCGGGGCGAGGAAATCGATCGCGGTCATGCCGATCGTGAAGACGCTGTCCTCCTCGCGCAGGTCGATGCCGGGCGTGTAGACGATGTCGGTCTCGGCGCCGCTGCGTGCATCCAGGTCCGACTGGCGGCTCAGCAGTTGCAGGCTGGTCAGGACCGGATGCGCGGGTGCGCTGCGCCGCGGCAGCTGCATCGGCGCGACCACGTCGACGCCCATCGTGCCGCCGAAGTACAGCAGGCCGTCACTGCCCCGGAAGGCCGAGCCGCTGTTGTATTCCTGGTTGCGCAGGCCGTCGCGGCGGCCGAGGTTCTGCACGATGCCGCTGTCGGGGTCGTAGACGCTCAGGCCCAGGTTGGTGCTCAGCCACAGGCGCCCGCCGGGGTCGGGCAGGATGCGGTAGACCACGTTGTTGGTCAGACCGTCGCGTTCGGTCAGCACCGACGACACGCCGGTCGCGCGGTCGATGCGGTAGAGGCCGGCCGCGAACGCGCCGACCCAGATCGCGTCCGCGTCGCCGTGGATCGCCCACACCGAGCGGTGCATGCCCGCGCCCGCCGGCTCCACGCGCGCCAGCACGCCGTCGTGCAGGCGCCACAGCCCGCGCGTGTTGGTGCCGACCCACAGGCTGCCGTCGTCGTCGCGGTGGAGCACCGTCACCACGTCGCCGGCGATCGGCGCGAAGGCGGGGTCGGGCCGGACGCGGCCGCCATGCAGCCGCTGCAGGCCGCTGCGCGTGCCGATCCACAGCGTGTCGCCTTCGACGAGCAGCGCATCGATGCGCGCATCGCGCAGGCCGTCGACGGGCTCGATGCGGCCGTCGGCATGCAGCCGGTGCAGGCCGACCTGGGTGCCGATCCACCAGCCGCCGTCGCGTGCCGGCTCGATCGCGCGCACCGACAGTTCCGCCAGTCCCGGCACCGCACGCCACTGCGCACGTGCGTCGTCGCGCATCCGCAGGCCGCTGTCGGTACCGATCAGCATGCGCCCACCGTCGCGGCGGATCGCGCGGATGCTGTGGCTGTCCCAGTCGTCCATCGTGCCGACGCCCGCGCCGTCGTGGCGGATCACCGACGCCAGTGGCCGCACCCGGTACAGGCCCGAGGTATAGGTGCCGATCCACCACGCGCCCGATGCGCCCTGGTGGAACCCGGTGATCGCGCTGCGGGGCGGGTTGTCGAAGCGCAGGCGCCGCGGCCGGTCGCTGCCCGGCGCCAGCTGCACCACTGCACCGTTGCCGTAACCGGTCAGCACGCGCCCGTCCTCGAGCCGGATCATCGCCGTCGCGTCGACCGCCGCCACGCCGAGCTCGGCCAGCGGCCAGTGCCGCTGCACGCGGCCCGAGGTGTCGAGCCGGAACAGGCCGGCATCGGCGGCGAGCACCCACAGCCCTTCGCGTCCGGCCTGCAGCGACACGCAGCGCCTCGCGCCGGGCAGCCCCGGCAGCCGCTCCAGCGCATCGGCCCCGACCGACCACAGGCCGCATCCGGCATCGAGCGCGACCGGCCCGGCGCGCACCGGCGACCAGGCCAGGCCGACGATCTCGGCGGTGGTGCCCAGCGTGCGGATGCTGCGGACCTCGGCATCGACATGGTCCACGCCGGCTTCGGTGCCGAGCCACGCGCCGCCGGCCGGATCGAGCAGGATGCGCACCACGCGCGCGTGCGACAGCCCGTCGGCGACGCCGAGCCGGCGCTGGGTCCACGTCGGCAGGTGCATGACCGCCAGGCCGGCGTCATTCGTGCCCAGCCACATGCGCGTGCGCCGCGCCTCGAAGGCGAGGCTGTCGATGCTACTGCTGACGAGGTTCGCGCCGCCGACCGGCTGGTCGGGCGCATTGCGGTAGGCGCGGAAGCGGTGGCCGTCGAACCGGTTGAGGCCGTCCTGCGTGGCGACCCACAGAAAGCCCTGGTCGTCGCCGGTCATCGCCGAGACGGTCAGCTGCGACAGGCCCTCGTCGAGGCCGTACATCTCCAGGCTCAGCGGTGGATCGTCGACCGGATCGGGCGCCTGCGCGCTCGCGGCGAGCGATGCGCAGGCCAGCCACGCCGCGGCGAGCACACGCCGCGCGCCGCGCAGACGCCGCGGCCTGCCGATGCGGCAGGCATCGACAGGCACTGGCTGGCGCTCGACATGCGCGCTGGCGACGGCGTTTTGACCCAATTGCGGTTCCCCCTTTGCGTAGTGTGCCTGCGAATTCCGTGCCAGCGTGACCGGCGTCGCGTTCCGCGGTCCGTGCCAGACTCCCCGCATGGACGCCGTTCCCACCATCCTCGTCGCCGACGACCATCCGCTGCTGCGCGCCGCCGTGCTGCACGCACTGCGCGACAGCCTCGGCCGCATCCGCGTGATCGAGGCCGCCACCGCCTCCGCGCTCGAACCCGCGCTCGACGCGCATCCGGACATCGAGCTGGTGCTGCTCGACCTGACGATGCCCGGCGCGCGCGGCCTGTCGTCGCTGGTATGGCTGCGCGGCGAGCGTCCGGAACTGCCGGTCGTGGTGATCTCGTCCAACGACCACCCGCGCACCGTGCGCCGCGTGCAGCAGTTCGGCGCTTCGGGGTTCATCTCGAAATCGGCCCCGGCCGAATCGATCGGCCAGGCGGTCGCGAGCGTGCTCGACGGCGGCAGCTGGTTTCCGCCGCTGACCGCCGAGCGCTCGGAAGAGGACGCGCAACTCGCCACGCGCCTGGCCCAGCTGACCCCGCAGCAGTTCCGCGTGCTGCTGGGCATCGCCGACGGCCTGCTCAACAAGCAGATCGCGCACCAGCTCGGCCTGGCGGAGAACACCGTCAAGGTGCACGTGACCGCGATCCTCAAGAAGCTCGAATGCCATAGCCGCACGCAGGCGGCGGTGCTGGTGAAGGCGTTGGAGCGGGAGGATGAGGCGTAGTCTTTCGAGGTCGCGGTTTTCCTTCCCCCTTTGGGGGAAGGTGCCCGGAGGGCGGATGAGGGCGCTTCTGACGCACTCCCGATGAAGCCTCGGCCCTCACCCGACGCGCTTTGCGCGTCGACCTCTCCCGAAGGGAGAGGTGCCCACTGCCTGCCTGCTTAGACACCACGCCGACTTTGCGTTGCAGCGATGTCATGCGGGATCAGCTCGCCCGCAACCGCATCTGCATCATCAGTGCCCGCAACGCCGGCGGCCGCACCGGCTTCGGCAGAAACCCCTGACCCGCATCGCGCGCCTGTGCGCGCAGCGCGGGGTCGGATTCACCGGTCACCAGGATCGCCAGCGGCACCGCGCTCCAGCGGTCGCACAGGGTGTCGAACAACGTCGGGCCGTGGTGGTCGCCCATGCGCACGTCGAGCAGCACGATGTCGGGCGCTTCGCCGCGCACGGCGGCGGCGAGCGCGGCGTGCGGGCCGTCGGCGAGCGGGACTTCGCAGTCCCAGCGTTCCAGCAGAAGCCGGGTCGCGGCGCAGACCTGCGGGTCGTCGTCGATGACCCAGACACGGCAGCCGCGCAGTGGCGCGTCGTCTTCGGCCGGCAGGTTCGGCGCAGGCATTTCGACGACCGGCTGCGCCGGCGCGTTGGCCAGCGGCACCGACACCCGGAACACGCTGCCGGTGCCGGGACGCGAACGCAGGTCGACGCGGTGGCCGAGCAGGCGCGCGATGCGGTCGACGATCGCCAGGCCCAGTCCCGCGCCGCGATCGCCGGCATTGCCGTCGTCGAGGCGGCGGAATTCCTCGAAGATCTCGCGCTGGCGGTTCGGCGGAATGCCCGGTCCGGTGTCGTGTACTTCGATCCACACCCGGTCGCCGTCGCGCCGCACGCCGAGCACGATGCGGCCGCGCGCGGTGTAGCGCACCGCGTTCGACAGGAAGTTCTGCACCAGCCGCCGCAGCAGCGTCGCGTCGCTGCGCACCCAGGCGCGCGTGGGCACGTGGTCGAAGCGCAGGCCGCGCGCCTGCGCGAGCACGCCAGTCTCGCGCGCCAGGCCTTCGAGCAACGGCCCGAGTGCGACCTCGCGCACATCGGTGCGCAAGGTGCCGGTCTCCAGCCGCGAGATGTCGAGCAGGCTGGCGAGGATGCCGTCCTGCGCCGACAGCGCGCCGTCGATGTTGTCGGCGATGCGCCGGGTCTCGTCGTCGCGCAGGCGCGCGCGCAGGCCGGCGGCGAACATGCGCGCGGCGTTGAGCGGCTGCAGCAGGTCGTGCACCGCGGCCGCGGCGAAGCGGCCCTTGTAGCGGTTCGCGGCCTCGGCCTCGGCGCGCGCCTGTTCGAGATCGGCGGTGCGCTCGGCGATGCGCTGTTCCAGCGCGTCGGCCAGCGTGCGCAGTTCGCGCGCGGTGGTCTTGTAGGTGGTGATGTCGGCGTAGCTGGTGACGAAGCCGCCGTCGGGCAGCGGATTGCCGCGGATCTCCAGCACCGTGCCGTCGGTCTTCTCGCTCTCGCGCATGTGCGGCTTGCCGCTGCGCAGATGGTCGAGCCGGCGTTCGATCGCGTCTTCCACCGGGCCTGGGCCGAGCAGGCCGCGGCGTGCGTTGTAGCGGAACACCTCTTCGATCGGCGTGCCCACGCGCACCAGTTCGGGCGGGAACCGGAACAGTTCGATGTAGCGCGCATTCCACGCGACGATGCGCAGGTCCGCGTCGATGATCACCACGCCCTGCGGCAAGTGCGCCAGCCGCCGGCTCAGGCCGGTGTCGGCTTCCTGCGCCGCGGCGACCAGACCGTCGCGCGCGCTGCGCAGTTCCTCGGCGTGGTGGCGCACCAGGGTCTCGAGTTCGTCGCGGCTGCGCCGGCGCAGCGCGCCCAGGCGCACGCGTTGCTGCAGGAACAGGAACAGGAACACCAGCGCCGCCCACGACACACCGGCGATCGTGGCCCATTCGCGGCCCGCGGCCGCGATCGGCGCCGCGTCGTGCAGCAGGTGCAGGGTCCAGTCGGTATCGGCGACCGGCGCGCGCTGCCACAGCCACTGGCCGGGCATCGCCGGCATGTCGACACGCACCACCGCGCCATGCGCGCCGGCGTTGCGCAACACCTGGCCGGAATACGCGCGCAGCTGTTCGCCTTCGTACTGCCGGGTCGCGACGAGCTCCTGGCGCGCGTCCGCATCCAGCGGCGCGAGCACGCGATAGCGCCACGGCGCGCGGCTGGCGAGGAACACCACGTCGTGCGCGTCGCTGGCCAGCACCAGGTCGCCGTCGTCGGGCCAGGTGCGTTCGATCGCGGCCAGCTCGATCTTGATCACGATGACGCCGACCGCGCGTCCGGCGTCGTCGCGCAGCGCTTCGGACAGGAAATACCCGGGCACGGCCGTGGTCACGCCGATGCCGTAGAAGCGCCCGCGGCCTTCGCGCAGCGCCTGCTGCACGTAGGGGCGGAACGCGTAGTCCTCGCCGACGTTGCTGCCGGCATCGCGCCAGTTGCTCGCCGCGATCGCGGTGCCGCGTGCATCGATCAGCGTCAGCGTCGACGCGCGCGTGGTGCGGTTGGCCTCTTCGAGGCGTTGGTTGAGGCGCGCCTGCGCGGCGGTGTCGACCGGCGCGGCCACGGCCGCGCGTAGGTCCGGATCCAGCGCCAGCACCTGCGGCAGGGCGCGGTAGCGTTCGATGCGCTGGTTGAGCGCCTGCGCCTGCAGGTCGAGCTGTTGCGCGGCCTGCGCCGATTGCGCGTCGAGCGCGCGCCGCGATCCTTCGCGATAGCCGAGGCCCGCGACCAGCGCGAGGCCGCCGCAGGCGATCAGCACGGTCAGCAGCAGGCGGCGTAGGCGCGGTCGGTTGCTGCGCATCGCGCAAGTGTAGGCGGACGCCGCGGCGGGCGGCGTCCGCCCACGATCAGAAGTGCACCTGCGCGCGCACTTCCACCGCGTCCGGGCGCGTGGTCACGCCGGCGCGGGTGGCATTGGCGCGCACGTAGTTGGCCTGCAGCTTCACGTACGGCGTCAGGTACCAGTTCGCGCCGAAGGTCCAGTCGTGCTGGCGACCACCGCCGACCGGGCCGTCGTCGAGGTCGAGCGTGCTGTAGCGCGCGGCGAGCTCGACCGCGCCGTAGGCATTGGCCGGCTTCGGATTGGCGACGTTGCCGGCCGAGTACGGACGGCTCTCGCCAGTCAGCAGCCAGCTCGCGGCGAGGTAGCCGCCGTTGGCGCGGTAGTCGGCCAGGCCGTCGTCGCGGGCGATGTCGGCGCGCAGCAGTTCGGCCTGCAGCGACACCGGGCCCTGGATCCAGATGCCTTCCAGGCCGGTGCGGCGGATGTGGCCCACCGGCGCGAGGCTGCCCGAATCGACCAGGCGCACATCGGTCAGGCCCGCACCCGGACGTGCACGCAGGCGCGCGTCCGGATCGAACTGCACGCCGCGGCCGTCGGTCCAGCCCTGCGGGTTCTCGCGCGACGCGGCGATGCCCAGGTGCAGCACGTCGCCGGCGGCCTTGCGCGGCGTCCACGCGGCACGCGCGGCATAGGTCTGGCCGGGGTTGTCGCCCTGCAGATCGGTGCCGCCGTAGCCGCCGAGCTGGAACAGCGCGCGCTCCTGCTCGAGCGTCCACTCCACGCCGGTGCGGCGACCCTGGTAGATCGCCTGGATCGGCGCCGCCAGTTCCATGAACGTGCCCGCGCGCGAACTGGTCACGCCTTCCAGGCCGACCGGCACCTTCATGTAGCCCACGCGCAGCTTGCCGAGGTCGCGATCGAAGAAGTGCGCGGTCTCGAAGCGCACGTACACGTCGAGCCAGGTCCGGGCCTCGAAGTCGAAATAGACCATCGCGTCCCAGACGCCGGCCTTCTTCGCGGTCGCGCCGAACTCGCGGCGGCGCATGCCGTTGTCGCTGCCCAGACGGTCGTCGCCGCTGAAATCGCTGTGGTCCCAGGCGAAGTTGCCGGTCAGGGCGACCTCGGTGTCATCGGCGAACGTGAACTTCGGTGGCCAGGCCTGCGCGCCTTCGGCGGCGAGAACGGGCGTGACGGCGCAGGCGCACAGCGCCAGCAGCGGGGGGAGGAGGGGGCGCATGGAATCCTTGGGCAGCGGCGGCGCGTCGCGGGGGCGACCCGCCGCGGTGGGGGGCGATCGCGCGCTTGCGCGCGAGAGGGGAGGAATTCTAGGGGGCGGCCGTGGAGCGGGCGTGTGCGCTAGTCCAAAAGGACTAGGAATGCGCGGTTTAACACCAATGCGTTATCGGCAGCGCCGCCGCGCACGCGTACAACCCGTCGCCAGGGTTCGATGACGCGCATGTCCGCGCCGCCGCCGCACACGGGCTGCGGTGACGCCGCTGGGCGGCGACGGCGGGAGCAACGCGCGGCCGCCGATACGCACCGCACTGCACCGCGACATCGCACGACGCACACACAAGGAGGGGGATCGCATGACGAGACGCATTCGCTGGCCGGCCGCACTGGCCATCCTGCTGCTGGCCTGCACCGGGCTGGCGCAGGCGCAGGGCGCACCCGCGACCATCACGCTGTGGCCCGAGGGCCATCTGCCGCAGACGGTCTCGGGGCCGGAACTGGTCGGCAACGAGGGCAGTGCGATGGGCGCGGTCACCCGCGTGTCGCAGCCGCGCATGGAGATCCACCGCCCGGCGCAGCCGAACGGCACCGCGGTGCTGATCCTCGGCGGCGGCGGTTACTTCCGCATCCAGGTCGGCACCGCCGCGCGGCCGATGGCGCAGTGGCTGGCGTCGATCGGCGTGACCACGGCGGTGCTGTACTACCGCATGCCGGCCGACGGCTGGCCGGCCAGCGCACCGTTCGCCGACGGCCAGCGCGCGATGCGCCTGCTGCGCGCGAACGCCGATGCGCTGGGCATCGATCCCACGAAGATCGGCGTCATGGGCGCATCGGCCGGCGCGAACCTGGCCGGCATCCTGGCGACGCGCTTCGACCACGACTTCTATCCCGCGCTCGACGCCAGCGACCGGCTGCCCTCGCGCCCGGACTTCCTGGCGATGCTCTACCCGGTGGTCACGCTGAAGCCGCCCTACGACACCACGCGCAGCCGCCGCGAACTCGCCACCCAGCCCGACGCCGTCGAGGCCTATTCGGTCGAAGGCCACGTGCGCCGCGACATGCCGCCGGTGTTCCTCGCCCATGCCGCCGACGACCGGATCGCCGACGTCGGCCACAGCCTGCTGATGTTCCAGGCCGCGCGCGCGCAGGACGTGCCGGCGGAACTGCACATCTTCGACCGCGGCGGCCACAGCTGGGGTCTCGGCCGGCCCGGCACCCAGGCCGCGCAGTGGCCGCGCCTGTTCGCCACCTGGGCGCGCGCCCACGGCTTCATGGCCGCGCCGCCGGTCAGCCTGCAGCCGCTGACCGGCGAGACCACCGCCGCGCCGCCGCCGAAACGGGACGACGCCGATTTCGAAGAAGACGGCGACTGAGCCGTCCACGCCATTGCATCCGCTTCACGGGAGAGAGCACCGCATGAATCGCACACACACCCGCGCGCTGGCCGCCGGCGCGCTGCTGGGCCTGGCCGCGCTGCCCGGCCTCGCCGCCGACACCGCGACCGAAACCGAACTGCGTGAACTGATCCGCCTGCAGGCCGAGCAGATCCGCCAGCAGTCCGCGCAGCTGCAGGCACTCAACCAGCGCCTCGACGCCATGGGCGCACCGGCCGTCGCCGCCGCCCCTGCAACCGCGCCGGTCGATGGCGTGCAGGCGCAGATCGACGCCGCCGTCGCCGACACCCGTCAGGACGACATGGCGATCCTGCAGGCCCAGGTCGCGCAGCTCGCCGCCGGTGGGGGCGGTGGTGGTGGCGGGAACGTCAGCTGGCGTCGCGGCGGCCCCGAATTCCGCAGCAGCGACCGCAGCTTCACCTTCAATCCGCGCGGTCGCGTGCTGGTGGACTTCTCGTCCACCCACGGGTCGAGCTTCGACACGCGCAACATCAGCGGCACGAACCTGCGCCAGGTGCGTCTCGGCGCGCTGGGCAGCATGGGTCCGCTGGGCTACAAGATCGACGCCGAGCTCGCCGACAACACGGTCAGCATCTCCGACGCCTATCTGCGCTGGGACACCACGCTCGGCGGCCTGCCCACCGAGTTCTACGTCGGCAACAAGCTCAAGGACCGCGCGATCGACGCGAGCACCACGCTGACCCGCACGCCCTTCATGGAACGCAACGCAGTGGCCAGCGTCGGCATGCCTGCCAGCGGCTACTTCGGCCTCGGCGTGCAGATGAAGACGATCGGCCGGAACTGGCACACCACGTTCGGCATCTCCGGCGACGACGTCGGCAACACCGGCACCGAGACCGACTCGCTGACGTATTCGTTCCGCGGCCACGTCAACCCGATCAAGCGCCCGGCCGGCTTTCTGCATGTCGGCGGCTGGTACGTGCACGAGGACTACGGCGTGGACACCAACCGCATCAACCGCACGCCGCGCGTGGCCTCGCGCTTCAACGACAACGTCCGCGTGTCGGCCAGCGCGATCAACGACGTCACCGGCGAGAAGGCCTGGGGCGCGGAGCTCGGCGGCACCTGGCGCAACTTCTGGGCCTTCGCCGAGACCAGCGAGACCACGCTGCGTTCGACGTCCGTGGGCGATGTCGACCAGAAGGCGCATTCGGCCTACGCGGGCTGGCTGATCACCGGTGAGCGTCCGGGCTTCAGCGCACGCTCCGGCGTCTGGGGCACCACCCGCGTCGCGCGTCCGGTCACCGACGGCGGCATCGGCGCCTGGGAGCTGGCGACGCGCTGGGACAAGTACGACTTCACCGACGCCGCGCGCGGTGGCGAGGCCGATTCGTGGACGCTGGGCCTCAACTGGTACCTCAACAACTGGTCGCGGGTAATGTTCAACGTCGTGCGCTGGAACACCGACAACCAGGTCGGCGCGTATGCGGGCCAGGACTCGGGCAACACCTTCAACATCCGCACCCAGGTGGTGTTCTAGGCGGCGTCCCCCGCGCCGCCCCACTGCAGGAGCGCGCTTGCGCGCGATGGAGCTTTACCGGGAATGCCCATCGCGCGTCCCCGCACACGGCATGCGAGCCCAAGCGCCGCGCCTGCAGAGGCGGCCCGCACGCGCCGGCCATCGACCGTCGGGCCACACCATCCGCCCGCGTCGGGTCCCGGCGCGGGGCGGGGGTTAGAATCCTGTCCCGCGTCATTTTTCCAGAGCAGATCCCCCGACGATGTCCAACGACGAATTCCGCCAGGCCGCCCTCGACTACCACCGCATGTCGCCGCCGGGCAAGATCACCGTCAGCGCGACCAAGCCGATGCTGACCCAGCGCGACCTGGCGCTGGCCTATTCGCCGGGCGTGGCCTACGCCTGCGAGGAGATCGTCAAGGATCCCAACGCCGCCAGCGAACTCACCGCGCGCGGCAACCTCGTCGCGGTGATCTCCAACGGCACCGCGGTGCTCGGGCTCGGCGACATCGGCGCGCTCGCCGGCAAGCCGGTCATGGAAGGCAAGGGCGTGCTGTTCAAGAAGTTCGCCGGCATCGACGTGTTCGACATCGAGGTCGACGAGCGCGATCCCGACAAGCTCGTCGACATCATCGCCAGCCTCGAGCCCACCTTCGGCGGCATCAACCTCGAGGACATCAAGGCGCCGGAATGCTTCATCGTCGAGCGCAAGCTGCGCGAGCGGCTGAAGATTCCGGTGTTCCACGACGACCAGCACGGCACCGCGATCATCGTCGGCGCGGCGATCGTCAACGCGCTCGAGATCGCCGGCAAGCGCATCGAGGACGTCAGGCTCGCGACCACCGGCGCGGGCGCCGCGGGCATCGCGTGCCTGGACATGCTGGTCGCGCTGGGCCTGCGGCCCGAGCACATCCTCGCCTTCGACCGCGACGGCGTGATCCACACCGGCCGCGACAACCTCGACCCGGACAAGGCGCGCTACGCGCGCGACACGCCCGCGCGCACGCTGGCCGAGATCATCGAGGGCGCCGACGTGTTCCTGGGCCTGTCGGCCGGCGGCATTCTCAAGCCGGAAATGGTCGAGACGATGGCGCCGAACCCGGTGATCCTCGCGCTGGCCAATCCGTATCCCGAGATCATGCCCGAGGACGCCAAGCGCGTGCGCCCGGACGCGATCATCGCGACCGGCCGCAGCGACTACCCGAACCAGGTCAACAACGCGGTCTGTTTCCCGTACATCTTCCGCGGCGCGCTCGACGTCGGCGCGACCGGCATCAACGAGGCGATGAAGCTCGCCTGCGTGCACGCGATCGCGCAGCTGGCCAAGGAAGAGGCCAGTGATCTGGGCAGCGCCTACGGCGAGGAGATCCCGAGCTTCGGCCGCGAGTACATCATTCCGCGCCCGTTCGACCCGCGCCTGCTGACGATCGTCGCCCCTGCCGTGGCCGAAGCCGCGATGGCGTCGGGCGTCGCGCTGCGTCCGATGGACGACATGCGCGCCTACCGCGAGAAGCTCGGCCAGTTCATCCACCGCACCGGCCTCGTCATGAAGCCCGTCTACGACCGTGCGCGCAGCGACCGCCAGCGCATCGTCTACGCCGAAGGCGAAGAGGAAGTGGTGCTGCGCGCGGTGCAGACCGTCGTCGACGAAGGCCTGGCGACGCCGATCCTGATCGGCCGCCCCGACGTCATCGACATGCGCATCAAGCGCCTGGGCCTGCGCCTGGTCGCCGGCCGCGATTTCGAACTGACCAACATCAACGACGATCCGCGCTTCAACGAGTACTGGCAGCACTACCACGCGCTGACCTCGCGTCGCGGCGTGACCCCGGACTCGGCGAAGAACCTGCTGCGTTCGCGCCCCACGCTGATCGCCGCGATCATGGTCGACCGCGGCGAGGCCGACGCGATGATCACCGGCATCGTCGGCCGCTTCCACAAGAAGCTCGGCTACGTGCGCAGCGTGCTGCCGCTCGACCCGGGCCTGCAGAGCACGTCGGCGATGACCGGCGTGGTCAACGACCAGGGCCTGTGGTTCTTCGTCGACACCCACGTGCAGCCCGACCCGACCGCCGAGCAGATCGCCGAGAGCACCATCCAGGCCGCGTACCGGCTGAAGCTGTTCGGCATCGAGCCGAAGATCGCGCTGCTGTCGCATTCCAACTTCGGCAGCCACGACGACCCGAGCGCCCGCAAGATGCGCGACGTCCGCGAGATCCTCGTGCGCCGCGCGCCGAAACTGGAGTTCGACGGCGAAATGATGGGCGACACCGCATGGGACGAGACGTTGCGCCGGCGCATGCTGCCCGACACCACGCTCAGCGGCCGCGCGAACCTGTTCGTGTTCCCGAACATCGACGCGGCCAACATCACCTACAACATGATCCGGGTGATGACCGGCGGCGCCGCGCTCGGCCCGATCCTGATGGGCGTCAACAAGCCCGCGCACATCCTCACGCCGTCGGCCACGCCGCGGCGCGTGATCAACATGACCGCGATCGCATCGGTGGATGCGCAGATCCGCAAGGCGCAGCTGGCGGAGGGGTGAGTCTTCGGGGCGCGCGTGACTGTTTCGGCGGTGACGCGTTGCGCTGAAGGCGGCGGCGTTCGATGCGCTCGGCTTCTATTGGGGATCGCGTCTCCGGCGGCCCTCACCCCAACCCCTCTCCCGGAGGGAGAGGGGCTTCAAAGCGCAACGCTCGCATGACCGAGCCCTTCTCCCTCCGGGAGAGGGGTTGGGGTGAGGGCAGACGCTCGCGATACTCCAACCCGACGCTTCAAGCCGCGCGCCGAGCCTTCCACTGCCTCAGGCCACGGTGCCCCGCATCGCGCGGTACCTGAGCCCCTCTCCCCCCGGGAGAGGGATTGGCGTGAGGGCAAACGCTCGCGCTACTCCAACCGACGCTTCAATTCGCGCGCCGAGCCTTCCACTGCGTCAGACCGCAGTGCCCCGCATCGAGCGGTACCTGAGCCCCTCTCCCTCCGGGAGAGGGGTTGGGGTGCGGGCAGACGCTCGCGATACTCCAACCCACGCTTCAAGCCGCGCGCCGAGCCTTCCACTGCGTCAGGCCGCAGCGCCCCGCATCGTGCGGTACCTGAGCCCCTCTCCCTCCGGGAGAGGGGTTGGGGTGAGGGCAGGCCGTTCGCAGCACCCCCACCGCAGCACCACAGCCGCGGCGAACAGATCTTCCCCCCACAACCCGGGGAAAACCGTCAATCAAGCCGCCATCAACCGCCGCACCATATCCGGCAGCAGCTCCAGCGCATCCTTGAACACCAGCCCATCACCGACAGGCAGCTCTTCACCGGGCGCACCGATCTCCGAACCGGTCAGAAACACCACCGGCACCCCGGGCAGCATCGCGCGCGCCAGGCCCATCGCCTCGGCGCCGGAGAAGCCGGGCAGGTTCACGTCCGACAACACCATCTGCGGACGAAAATCGCGCAGCAGGTCGGTCAACCCCGCCTCGCCATAGGCGCGGCGGCAGTCGACCGCGATGCCCGCGTCGCGCAGGGCGAGCTCGGTGAGCTCGGCGTCGTCGCGCGAGTCGTCGACGATCAGCACCCGCAGCGGCGCGGCCTCGACCATCACTCTTCGTCGGGCGTTTCGTTGAGCACGGCCCAGAACTTGCCGAGCGTGCGCACCGCTTCGAAGAACTGGTCCACGTCCACCGGCTTGACCACGTAGGCGTTCACGCCGAGATCCCAGCTGCGCGCCAGGTCGCTCTCTTCGCGCGAGGAGGACAGGATCACCACCGGCATGCGCTTGAGCGTTTCGTGCTCGCGCAGCTGCTTGAGCACTTCGAGGCCGTCCATGCGCGGCATCTTGATGTCGAGCAGCAGCACCGCCGGATCACCCGGCGCGCGGTCGGCGTACTTGCCACGCTGCAACAGGTAGTCCAGCGTTTCCACGCCGTCCTCCACGTGCACGATGGGATTGGCGAGGTGGGCTTCGCGCAGCGCATCGATCGCCATCTCGGCATCGTGCGGGCTGTCCTCGGCGAGAAGGATCGTGCGGATTTCGCTCATGTCAGGGAATGTCCTGGAGTTGAAGTCGAACCTGCCTCGGAGAACGAAGCAGGCAGGGTGAAGTGGAAAGTCGCGCCCTTGCCGGGCTCGGACTCGGCCCAGATGCGGCCGCCGTGGCGACCGAGCACCCGGCGAACGCTGGCCAGGCCGACGCCGGTGCCGGGGAACTCGCTGGCCGAGTGCAGGCGCTGGAACACGCCGAACAGCTTGCCCGCGTACTGCATGTCGAAGCCGGCGCCATTGTCGCGCACGCTGAACTCGTAACCGCCATCGGCGCCGCGGCGGCAGTCGATCTCGATCCGCGCCGGCTCGCTGCCGCTGCTGTATTTGACCGCGTTGCTCAGCAGGTTGAGCCACACCTGGCGCATCATGTTCTCGTCGCCCACGACGATCGGCAGCGGGGTGATGGTCCATTCGATGCGGTGGCCGGGATGCTCGGCGGACGCGTTCGAATCGAGCATCGCGCGGGTATCGGCCACCAGCGACTGCAGGTCCACGCTCTGCAGGCGCAGCGCGCTGCGGCCCAGGCGCGAGTACACCAGCAGATCGTCGATCAGCGCCGACATGCGCCGCGCCGAACCGCCGATGACGCCAAGGTAATGCGTGGTCTTCTCGTCGACCTCGTCGCCCAGATGGCGCGACAGCTTGTCGGCGAAACCGGCGATGTGCCGCAGCGGCGCGCGCAGGTCGTGGGACACCGAATAGCTGAAGGCCTCCAGCTCGCGGTTGACGTCCGAGACCTGTTCCACCTTGCCTTCGAGCTGCTGGTTGAGGTCGCGGATCTGGCGTTCGCTCATGCTCTGCGCGGTCACGTCCGACGCGGTCACCAGCACCACCGCGTCCTCGCGGTCGGGCAGCGGCATGCGGCGCGCATTGATCAGCATGGTGCGTTCCATGCCGTCCACCGTCGGCTGGCTCAGGCGGTAGTCCCACAGTTCGCGGTCGCGCGCCAGCACGTCGTGCAGGCGGCGCAGGGTCTCGGGATCGTCCCAGGCCCCTTCGCCGACTTCCGCCAGCATCGCGCCGCGGATCTCCACACCCACGCCGTAGAGCTCGGCGAACGCGGCGTTGTGCATGATCACGCGCTGGTTGCCGTCGATCAGCACGATCGGCTCGCGCACGCTGTCGAGCACCAACGCGGACCGGTTGCTCGCGCGCATCGCCAGGCCCTCGGCCTCGCGGCGTCCGCTCTGCTGGCGCACGGCGAAATAGCTCGCGCCCAGCAACAGCACCAGCTGCACGAACATCGACGCCCAGCTGGCGAGGTTGGCATTGCGGTCGGCACGCGCCGCGCGCGCGCTGCGCGCTTCCAGCAACTGCTGTTCCTCGGCGACGATGTCCATCACCAGCCGCTGGATGGGGTTGAGCACCACCATGTTGTCGATCTGGTCGTCGCTCGCCGACTCGGCCGCGCGCGTCACCGTGTCGATGCGCGCCAGGCGCTGCTCGAGATTGCTGCGCAGCGCGCCCAGCCGGGCCTGCTGCTCCGGGTTGTCGCGGGTCAGCGCCAGCACCGCGTCCACGTTGGGCATGATGCGTGCGTTGGCCTCCTCGATGCGCTGGCGCAGGATGGGGCTGTCGATGCCGCGGGCCCGGGACAGCGCGGCGGCCTCGAGGCTGCGCGCATCCGCCGCGACCATCTGGATCAGCGATTCCACCGTGCGGGTGTGCATCACCTCTTCGGTGGCCGCGTCCGCCTCGCCGATCGCCGAACGCATGATCAGGAACGGCCCCACCACGATGGCGATGATCGCCGCTCCCAGGACAGGCAGGCGCCAGCGGCTCAGCAGGGAGAACGGGGTCGGGGACATCGGGGTGTGGGTCTCGCGCGGGCGGAGCGGTCGCGCATGATGCCGCATCCACCCCTGAACACGGGATCATCGCCGAGGGCCGCGCCCGTGGCAACGCGGACCGTCCGCTGGCGTCCGGTGTCAATCGCGGCCCCCTGCTAGAATTCAGGGTCCGAACGACCCCCATGAGACGCGGGCATGCGCGCCGCGCTGGAGCACAGAATGAACTGGCTGAACGACGTCCTGCAGAACGATCCCGATCCGACCGAAACCCGCGAATGGGTCGAGTCGCTCAAAGCGGTCATCGACGTCGGCGGCCCGGAACGCGCGCACCAGTTGCTGGAGAACATGGTCGAGCTGACGCGCCGCGCCGGTGCGCACCTGCCGTTCGCGCCGACCACCGAATACGTCAACACCATCCCCACGCATCTCGAGCCGAAGATGCCGGGCAACCCGGAGCTCGAGTGGCGCATCCGCTCGATCATCCGCTGGAACGCGATGGCGATGGTCGTGCGCGCCAACCGCAAGCCGGGCGATCTGGGCGGCCACATCGCCAGCTTCGCCTCGAGCGCCACGCTCTACGACGTGGGCTTCAACCACTTCTTCCGCGCGCCGTCGGCCGACCACCCGGGCGACGTCATCGCGACCCAGGGCCACAGCTCGCCGGGCATCTACGCCCGCTCATTCCTCGAAGGCCGCTTCACCGAAGAGCAGATCGACAACTTCCGCATGGAAGTCGACGGCCAGGGCATCTCGTCCTATCCGCACCCCTGGCTGATGCCCGACTACTGGCAGGTGCCCACGGTCTCGATGGGCCTGGGCCCGATCGCCGCGATCTACCAGGCGCGCAGCTGGAAGTACCTCGAAGCGCGCGGCCTGATCCCGAAGTCCGACCGCAAGATCTGGTGCTTCATGGGCGACGGCGAGACCGACGAGCCGGAAAGCCTGGGCGCGATCTCGGTCGCGGGCCGCGAAGGCCTCGACAACCTGGTCTTCGTCATCAACTGCAACCTGCAGCGTCTCGACGGCCCGGTGCGCGGCAACGGCAAGATCATCCAGGAGCTGGAGGGCCAGTTCCGCGGCGCCGGTTGGAACGTCGTCAAGACCATCTGGGGCAGTTACTGGGATCCGCTGCTGGCCAAGGACAAGGACGGCATGCTCAAGCAGCTGATGATGGAGACCGTCGACGGCGAGTACCAGAACTGCAAGGCCTTCGGCGGCGCGTACACGCGCGAGAACTTCTTCGGCAAGTACGACGAGACCGCCAACCTCGTGGCCAACCTCAGCGACGACGACATCTGGCGCCTCAACCGCGGCGGCCACGATCCGCACAAGGTCTTCGCCGCCTACCAGAACGCGGTGGACACCAAGGGCCAGCCGACCGTCATCCTCGCCAAGACCGTCAAGGGCTACGGCCTGGGCAGCGCCGGCGAGGCGCTCAACCCCACCCACAACACCAAGAAGCTCGACGATGAGGCCGTGCGCACGTTCCGCGACCGCTTCAAGATTCCGGTCTCTGATGCCGCGCTCAAGGACGGCGAGATCCCGTTCTTCCACCCGGGCAAGGACTCCGAGGAAGTGCAGTACATGCTTGAGCGCCGCAAGGCGCTGGGCGGCTTCCTGCCGCAGCGCCGCCGCAAGAGCACCGAGACGCTGAAAGCGCCGGAGCTCAAGGTCTTCGACCGCCTGATGCAGGACACCGGTGAGCGCTCGATCAGCACCACCATGGCCTTCGTGCAGTCGCTCTCGATCATCCTGCGCGACAAGCAGGTGGGTCCGCGCGTGGTGCCGATCGTCGCCGACGAGGCGCGCACCTTCGGCATGGAAGGCCTGTTCCGCCAGCTGGGCATCTACGCGCCCGACGGCCAGAAGTACAAGCCGGTCGACCGTGACCAGCTCTCGTACTATCGCGAGGACGCCGCAGGCCAGGTGCTGGAAGAAGGCATCACCGAAGCCGGCGCGTTCGCCAGCTGGATGGCCGCCGCCACCAGCTACAGCACCAACGACGTGCCGATGCTGCCGTTCTACATCTACTACTCGATGTTCGGCTTCCAGCGCATCGGCGACTCCGCCTGGCAGGCCGCCGACATGCGCGCCCGCGGCTTCCTGCTCGGCGCCACCGCCGGACGCACCACGCTCAACGGCGAAGGCCTGCAGCACGAGGACGGCCACAGCCACCTGCTGGCCGGCGCCATCCCCAACTGCCGCGCCTACGACCCCACCTTCGCCGGCGAAGTGGCGGTGATCCTGCACCACGGCATGCAGCGCATGCTCGACCAGCAGGAGGACGAGTTCTTCTACATCACCCTGATGAACGAAAACTACAGCCACCCGGCGCTGCCCGAGGGCGCGGCCGAAGGCGTCATCAAGGGCATGTACCTGCTCAAGGATGCCGGCAAGGCCAAGAAGGGCGAGCTGCGCGTGCAGCTGCTGGGCTCGGGCACCATCCTGCGCGAAGCCATCGCCGCCGCCGAGCTGCTGGACAAGGACTTCGGCGTCACCGCCGACATCTGGTCCTGCCCCAGCTTCACCGAGCTGCGTCGTGACGGCTGGGATGCCGAGCGCTGGAACCGCTTCAACCCCGAAGCCAAGACGAAGAAGAAGGCCTACGTCACCGAACTGCTGGAAGGCCGCCAGGGCCCGGTCATCGCCGCGACGGACTACGTCCGCGCGTTCGCCGACCAGATCCGCGCGTTCGTCCCGGCCACCTACACTGTGCTCGGCACCGACGGCTTCGGCCGCTCCGACACCCGCGCCAACCTGCGTCGCCATTTCGAGGTGGATCGGTTCTACATCGCCCAGGCCGCCATCGAGGGCCTGATGAAGGACGGCAAGATGACCGGCAAGGATGTGGCGCGGGCGATCAAGCTGTACAAGATCGATCCGGAGAAGGCGAATCCGGTTGGGGTTTGATTCCTGCCGGTGAAAAAAGGAAAGGCGGCCATCTGGCCGCCTTTCCTTTTAGTAGACCCGACCCCGTTCTTGGCGTGGGCAGAGCCGATAGCCAGAACTTGGGAACTCAGAATGAGTCACGTCTGTCTTATGGAGTGAGACAGATAAACGGCAATCTGCTATATCAACCCGGCTAAGGATGGGCTTGGGAGAGGGCTACGCAATGACGGACGTACCGAACCAGCAACCGAAGCCAGAGTTCCAAGACAACGGCGACTTCGTGCGTGTGCGCTTTGCTGGCGGACGCTTCGACTCCCATACCATCCCGTTTGACGTGCTTCCCGACCTCGCGGCCTACCGTGATCTGGTGGTGGAGGTGGCGAAGCACCTGTTCCGTGAGCGGAACATCGATAGGCAGCGAGTACCCAAGGGATTTGAAGAGTCCTTTCAACTTGGCCTGTCCCAAGTTCTCCAAGGCAACAGTGCAACGGCCTTAGCGCAGAGGCTGGAGACGCAAGAAGATCAGCTCGTGAATGCTGGCCAAGCTGGCTTCGACTTCCCTCGCTACGGCGAGTTTGAGGACGCGCGTGACCTGCTCGATCGCGTGATAGCAGCGGCTAATGAGCGCCAAGCCCTCCCGCAAGAGTTCCCTCGTGAGCTAGTTGGCAAGTTCAACCGATTTGGACAAAGCCTCAGAGCCGGAGAGCATGCGGAGCTTTCGCATGGGCGCACGGCCCCGGTTCGATACGACAGCGAGACGCGTAAGCACATAGTGCTGTCTGCCAACGCGACTTACGAGAACACGTTAGATCAGCGATTTACGCTCACCGGCGGTGAAATCCGTGCCTGCATAGTGCACTTGGCCGACGATGATGGAACTCGGTTCGATCTTCGAGTTGATACTGATGAGGAGTGTGAGAAAGCGATCGCCCGACGACGGCATCAAGTTAGAGTCGTGGGTGTCGGGCTCTTTGATCGCCAGGATCGTTTGGCGAAGATTACGAAGTACAAGGAACTCATTTACACCGATGATGAGCCGCAGCAGCCTTTGGACGAGCGATTAGGGGATATAGCCCGAACTCCGGCGGGTTGGTACTCGGGTCAGAATCCAGCGCCGGATGCGTCTGCAATCGCGCGGATGGGTGAGCTGGTGGCGCTCATCACCACCGAGGCTGGTGTGCCTGTGCCTTACGTTTATCCACTACCTGATGGAGGCATTACGGGTGAGTGGACGCGCGGAGACTGGGAGATCAGCGCGACCGTCACGTTGCCGGACCTTGTCATCGAGCTTCATGCGCTGAACGTAGAGAATGACGAAGAGCTAGACGTTGAGATTGCACAACTCGATGAGCACACGCTATCAGCGTTTAGTAATTTCTGGAGTGGAATGGATTCTGATGCGGGGGGTCACTAATGCCAGTTGGGGAAGAACATAAGCTTGGCGATCACGACGAGCTCTTGCTTCGGCAAGTCATCGAAATTTGGGTGCAGGAGGGTAGGCCAGCGACCCGCGCCTTTCAGCCGAATTCAAACGACGAGGGGCAGCTTTCTTCGGATCGCAGCAGCATGGTGACACCACGTGAAGCGTTTGAGGCTTACCTCGCGGCCGGTCGCAATTCTGGCGGCGTATGGGCGGTGTCGGTCGGCGAGTACGTTATGGAAAACGTCTTCGCTTACTCTGATCCGTTGCCTGAGAACGAAGCTCACGCGGTCGTTGACTACTCGGCATATGCCGAAAAGGACTGGCGAAAGATGAGCAAGAAGTTCCACGCGCACGCGGTGCGGCGTGGCCGCCTCTACCCGGCTGACGAAGTCGCGTAGGCGATAGTCACACGCTGAGTAACGGGGTCAGGTTCTAAGGTTTCCCCACGTTTTCACGCCGCCAGCGTCATCTGATTCAGGACTGTTGGCGGCAGCGATCGCATGCGATCCAGCCATCTGGACACTCGCTCCAATGGCCATCGTCTGACCAGTGCTTCGCGGCCGACGCGCATCGTTGAGTACAGCTTGCGCGCTGATCGACGGGGTAGTAAAGCCAACGATGCCAGGTTCACTTTCGAGCCCGATCAGGGCTCCACTCGCTAGCAGTAAGTGGCCGTCGAGAGGGATGAAGGGCGCAGGCTCCTCCCCGCAGACCGGCGGTCTGCGAGACCGGCCTGGCCGGGCCCGCATTGACGGACAGCGTTCTGAACTGCCTAAAAGAGTGTGTCCGGGTCGCGTCTGCGCAGGTCTCCGAGACTACCCTTTTCCCTTTCCTTTTCCCTTTGACCCACCCTTGTCGGGGCGTTGCGACAGCGCCGAGGCCGCCGCAGTCTTGCTGTCCTTACCCGTGCTTCCACTCTTGAGCACCTTGGAAGCAGCTTTCCCCGCTTTCTCGCCTGTCTTCTCGTTCTTGGCCATGACACATCATCCTGTGATGCCGGTAGCCGGCACCTGATCGTATACCTGAGACAAGAGAGGTGCTGGGCGGTTGGGCTAGAACTTAATTAGTCAATTCTTACGAACGCGCCGATTTCAGGGTGACGCCAGCGCCAGCTGCTCATGCGCTTCTGAGCACCCTGGACGATCCAGTGAAGCGAAGTTCGCATGGACTTCATTTGCTCGACCCAACCATCGAACTCCTCGACCGCTTCTTCCCGGGTCATATCCCTAGCGCCGGTGATGACATGGTTCTCCAGCATCATCTCCTCGAGCATCAACACCTTGATCAGCGGCACAAGCATGCCAGGCGGCAACGCGTTCTGTCGATCTGCAACACCTCGAAAACTGCTGAGACCGTTTGCATCCACTCGCTGGGCGAAAGTGGCGCAGGCATCTAACAACAAAGACATATCCGCGGTCTGCGCACTGATCACTCTGCTCTCAGCGAGGTTGTCCCGCAACATGTCGTCCATCCGCATAGCCGAGGGAAGGATCCGAGCGCAAGTGAGTAAGTGAGACGCTCGCCTTTCGCTGCTCCTCGCTAAGCCCTCTCGCAAAGCAAGCCCCAAGGCCACGACAACGGCTGCTAACGGTGCCAGGTTCACTTATCAGTGGCGTCGGCAGGCGACGTTATCTCTCGGACACCGTTGATCGTTTTGATCCACGCTTCGCCAACCTTGGCCGCCGCCTTCTCAGCCTCTCCGTGCCACAGGCTGATAAAGGCGCACGAAATCATGACGGCGGCAAAGATCGAAACGACCCACTGGGTAAGGCCGCTGATGTGCGCCGCGTAGTACGCGGCGCTGGCGCCACTGAAGGCGAACAGGAAATATCGAATGAGCGGCCAGTAGCGTAGAAGTCCGCGAGTGGTCTGGTTGCGATGTATTGAGTACTGCCAGCTGACCGTTTGCGTGTCAGCGTCGTAGCTGAGAAATGCCCAGATATCGGACAGATCACTCAACGCTTGGCTTGCGTGCGGATGTGCAAGCGCGGCGCGAATGACATGTGCGGGGAGATTCGTGCCGTAAAGGTGGCGGATCGTCACCTCCAGCCACAGATCGTCGTCAATTCGCTTCGGATCCCATCGCTCCAAGAATTCGTTCCGGCTTTGATTGCGTCTGCCGTGCAGCCCGAACAAGCCGCGCGCGGCGTAGAGCACGAGTCCGAACAGCACGACAGGAATGAGCAAGCCGGGACCGCCAGCGCCTAGGACGTCCTTGATCAAGTGCATGCCCTCCCTGGGCGATCGGGTGGAAATGAATTAACGGGCTAAGAGCGTCGCACGAAAGCTAGTAACGGTGTCAGGTTCACTTACGCGGGCCCGATGGCCGGTCTGCCGCGCCATGGGCGTTGTCCTGTTGAGGAGCGGCGAATGGACGCCAGCTCCGCATTCCAGGGAGATCCCGCATGAAGCACGTCAAACGAGTCCCCACTGCCTTGGCAGTCACGTGCGCACTATTGGCCGCAGGCTGCGCGAGCACCGGCGGAGGCAGCACCGCATCGGCGTTCCAGCCAGGCAAGTACCAGAATGCAGAGTCGGTCGCGATCTTCAACGCCGATGGCACGTTCGTCGGCACGACGACCACAGGCGACGATTGGGTGAAAGGCACTTACGAGGTGACCGGGAACGAGGTCGTCATGCAGGACACCTGGGAGAGCGAGAGGCTGCGTCGACAGATGGGCAAGGACTGCATCGGCGTCGTGGGTCGCTACGGCTGGACGCTGGTGGGCGACGTGCTGACGGCGACGGCGATTGACGATCCCTGCGAGGGACGCCGGCAGGGCACCAGTGGTGTGCCTTGGACGCGCATGCGGTAGACGCGCGCACGCTCGACAATGCGTGGCGGTGCGGACCCTGAAGCCCGCACCGCGCCGAGATAGCGGGATCATGTTCCAAGGTTTCCCCACGTTTTCAGGTGTACAGCGCCATCTGATCCGCGACTGTTGTAGCTAACGGTTCCAGGTTCACTTCCTGTTCGATGCGCGCTGGCTAAGTGCACGCCGCCTTCAGCGTTGCTGACGATGGCGGTGCCAAAAGTCCACTTCGTGGAGGTGGCTGAGCAGACTGAGGCCTGGACTCGAGTAAACCGTTTGCGGCGCAACACATCGACGGCGTCTGCCAGTCAGAAGGGTGCGTCATACCGTTCGGCCTCTTTCATCTGAAGGCGAGTGCACGCCAAGACAGGTGCGACAAATTGTCGCGTGGGGCCACTTGGAGACAGGACTAAGATGCCATTCGACGATGGCAAGCGGGAAAATGAAGCTGCTGTAGCAGTGCTGTGAGGTCGTGCATGCGCCTCACGATAGGTGGTGTCGAGTCTCGGCCTGGAAGTAAGCAGAAATGTACGATTGGTTCCCGATAGTCTTCATTGTGTTCAAGGTCGTCGTGCTCGGCACGGGCATGTTCTTCGCGATCAAGTGGCATCACGATCAGGCGAAGAAGGACGCGCAAGAGAAGAAGAACGCGCAAGAGAAGAAGACACCGAACGAGAACCGCGGACCGTAGCGCCTGCCGAACACACCCTTGGTGGCTCACCTTCAAAGCGGGCTGAGTTGTGAGTGCCCTAGGCAGGCAGCAATCGTTCGAATCCGGACGGACAGCTTTGGATCGATCGTACGGGAGCAACAGATCTCCGCTTTCAGCCAGAAGCGGACCTCGCGTCAGCTGGATGCATTCGGCGATCTATCACACGTCTATTACCCGTTACCGTTCTCTCGGATCAGCCTGATCCCCTCACGATATGTCATGACTTCGAAGTCCGGGAAACGACGCTTGAACTTGCTCGAACCGAACAGGTTGTCCTGCTCGTAGCGCGGCAGGAGTTCGCGGATTTCCCTGACCTGCGGCGAAAACAGGCCCGCGGCTGCGAAGGCCCATTTGCCGATGACCGTGTACGACAGCGGCCTGTCGAATGCCTCGCAGGCCATCGCGGCGAATTCCCGATAGGTCGGTCGGTCATCGCAACACGGCAGGTGCCAGGTCTGGCCGAAGGCATCGGGCGTGTTGCCGAGTGATGCCAGTGCGCGACTGGCGTCCGGTGTCCAGATCAGCGTGCGGCGGGTGTCGTCGCGCACCGGGACGCGGGGCTTGTCGCCGGCCTTGAGCCTGTCGGTCACCAGCGCATTGGTGAAGCTCTGGGTCTTCCCGGGGCCGTAGAACTCGGGCGCGCGACCGATGAGCACCGGGATCTCTCCGCGCGCCATCTCTTCCAGCACCATGCGGGCCATCTGCGCACGCACCTTGCCCTTGCGGCCGACCGGCGCGAACGGTGTGTCCTCGGTCTGCAGCCGGTCGTCCTGCGGGTACATGTAGGTGTTGTCGAAGTAGGCGAAGCGCGCACCCGCTGCACGGCTCGCATCGAGCGCGTTGCGCAGCATCGCGGGGAACTGCCTTTCCCAAAGCGCGGTATCCGGCGGCAGGCCGGCAGTGAAGTAGACGACGCTGCTCCCTTCGACCGCGCGAGCGGTCTGTTCGGCATGCATCAGGTCCGCGGACATCAGGACATCGGTGTCGTTGACCTTGCGGGGATTGCGACTGACCAGCCGCAGCTCTTGGGTGTGGTTGCGCTGCAACTCGCGTGCGAGCTCCACGGCGATCTGGCCGTTCGCGCCAAGGATTGTCTGCATCGTGGTTCCTTGTGTTCAAACTAACTGTGCCAGGTGCACTTTCCGTGCTCTAGGGCAGGCGGCGCGTTGCAAAGTTGACCATCTTCCCCATCGCATCCGGATCGAGGTTGCTCAGCCCGACGGCGATGTAGCCCGTTTCGGGTCGAACGTTCAAAACGGCATTCATGCCGGGGGCTCCGCCTTCGTGGCCGAACTGGCGCTCGTTACCCTCGCCGCTGACCATGAAACCGTAGCCGTACCAGTCCTTGTGGTTCTGCGGCCGGGTTGCCGCTGCCAGGGACGCTTCCGAGATCAGCGTTCCATCCATCAGCGCAGTCGCGAACTTCGCGAGGTCGTGTGCAGTGGTATAGCCGCCGCCGGCTGCGGTGCCACGCCACGGCAGCGACGAGGTCTCCCGCGTCCATGCGCCGTCGGTCTTCGTGTAGGCATGGGCCAGGTCCGGAATGGCCTCGGACTCCGGTTCCGCGCCGGCGGAGGTCATGCCTGCCGGCCTGAAGATGTGCTGGTCGACGTACTCGTAATAGCTCTGGCCGCTGAGTGCCTCGACAACCGAGCCCAGCAGGATGAAGCCGTAGTTCGAATAGCGGTCCTGTGAGCCTGCTTCGAACTCCAGTCGTGTAGCGGCGAATGCCGCCCAGTAGTCCCGATGGGTCTTCAGCGACGCAGACAGCTTCGGGAAATCCTCGACGAAGATCTCTCCGGTGCCACTGGTGTGGCTCAGCAACTGTCCAAGGGTGATCGCGTTCGCGACGGCCTGATTCGGATAGTCGGGCAGATGGCGTGACAACCGGTCATCCAGCGAGAGCTTGCCGGCATCCGCCAGCTGCAGGATCGCGACGGCGGTGAACATTTTCCCGAGCGACGCCATGCGGAACCGCGTTCGTGCAGATACAGGCACCGAGGCCTCGCGGTCCGCCATGCCGCCGTTCCATTCGAAGACCGTATTGCCGTTGTGTACCAGCAGGAATGTACCCGAGAGCTTGTCTTCCGCTTCGAGCGCGTCAAGACGCCTCCGGGTGTCCGCGGCCAAGGCGTCCAGAGGCATGGATTGGAGCTTGAACGCCTCCGGTGTGGCGGCGCCTTCGAACTGCATCTCGGTCAGATCGAAGTGATCGTCCGGATCGAACTGCATCCGGACGAGCATCGCGCTGCCCCATTCGGAAACGACCAGCGCCTCTACCGATGTGGGTGTGCTCGACTTGATCTCGACCACCCGGAGGCTTCCGATCGACTCGAGGAAATCCAGATCCTCCTGCACATCGCCCGCCACTTTGTATTTTGTATTGAACGCTTCGTGCTGATCGCGTTCTCCCGCGTTGTGCGCATCCAGCCACTCCTGGAACGCCTGCTCTGTGTGGCCGGGCGCAGCATCCTCTTCAGCAGCAACGGTGCAGGGAATCAGCAATGCACTCAAAAGCAACGCCATTGACTTCATCGCCTGTCTTCCTTGTCCGTGATGCGTCAAGCATATCTGCTGTTCCGCCGGCCTCAGGGGAGTGCCGGCTTTGTAGCGGCGGATCGGGATTGCTCCGGCTGACCACGATGCAGCCGGCCTCCGGTCTCCTGTCGCACGTCGAAACCGGCATCCATCAGAACCAGTCGCCCAAGGCCTCCGGATACTCGACAGGCAACAGGTGGCCCCCGGCGAATCGGATGTGGCGCTTGTCGGCCGTCGGCAGCGCTTCGAACAGGGCGAGGTTCTGTGCCTGGCTGGCGTACTCGTCGTCGTCCGCGCTGAGCAGCCAGACCTTCTTGCCCGCCAGCCCTGGCAGGGCATTGCGCGGTGCGGCGATCGCGACCTTGTCGTCCAGATGCGGCGGCACGACCGCCAGCACCGCACCGACGCGCGCGTCCATGCCGCCCAGCAGCAGGGCCATCTGCGCGCCCATGCTGTAGCCGGCCACCCGGATGTGGCGGCTGTCCAGTTGCGGCTGGGTCTGCGCCCAGTCCAGCAGCAGCCGGTAGTCGCGTACGGTGTCGACGATCATCTGCTCGTAGGGCTCGCGTTTTCCCCAGAGGTGCAGGCCGTTGATCACCTGCCGCACATTGCGCTCCGGATCCTTGCGCACGCCATGATTCCGCGCGTCCGCGGCCAGCACGGCATAGCCTCGCTGCAGGGCCAGCGCGGTGATGCGGTGCGTGCTCTCCAATGTGACGCCGCCCTTGTGCTCGCCATGCCACCAGCGGTAGTGGCTGCGCCCCATTGCGTGCAGACCGATCAGCAGCGGATAGGGCGCGTCGGCCTTGGCCGGATCGCCGGGGTAGAGCAGGCGCCCGGACAGAGGGCTGCCATCGAAGCTTCGCAGCTGCAGTTCGACGCCATGCACCGCACTGCCTTCGTCCAGCGGCGTCAGCCGCGCCTGCGGCGGGGTCGGCATGCCATGCGCGTAGCGGGCGTGCATCTGCTCCGGCGTGACGTCGTAAGGCTTGAGCGCGAACAACGACCACCAGAGCCCTCCGATCAGGGCCGCCACACCCAGCAGACTCGCCATGACCTTCATCACTCCTTGTTTGCTGATGCGCATCGAAACCTCCATCGGTGTGTCGTCGCGGCCCGATGCCGTCGACCGGGAAAAGGGAAAAGGCGATGCGAGGCGGCACGCCGATCGGATCGACAGGTGGGCGTTGGAGATCCGCCATCGGTTGCGCCCAGCATCGAACCTGCTCGCCGTCCCGACGGGCGGGACCGCGAGCTGCCTGGCGATGGCGATCGAACGAACAGACAGGTCACGCCGAGGTCTCGCGCTGAAACGGACGCCCAGCCTGGACGCCGGTCTTCAAGAAAATCTCAAGCGTCGGAGGGCGTCCCGGAGCAGGAACGACCGCTCGTGGTCGATGGCGGACCCGAACCGCGAGCGCCTGGACGCGCGGATTGAAGTTCTCTTGATTCCGGCGGGCGACGCTGGGCCGGCCATCCTTTTCCGGAGAACCCCGATGCCCAGACTCCTGCTGTCCGTCGTCCTCGCGCTGTCGCTGCTCCTGCCTGTGCTCGCGCGGGCGTCCGGCACCGTCCTGATCGTGCTCAGCGGCGAAGGTCGCGATGCCGGGCAGACACGCCCGGGCTACGAGTTCGATGAACTGTCCCAGGCGTGGCTGATCTTCAAGGCCAATGGCCTCGCGGTCGAGGTCGCGAGCCCGCAGGGCGGGGCGATCGAGGCGGACAAGTACAACCCCGACGAACCGTTCAACGCGGCCCTGCTGGCCGACGCCGATGCGATGCGCCGGCTTGCCGACACACGCCGCATCGACGGTCTGCGTGCCAGCGACTACGCGGCCGTCTACGTCGTCGGCGGGAAGGGCGCGATGTTCGATCTGCCGGGCCATCGCCCGCTGCAGCGCCTGATCGCCGACGCCTGGGACACCGGCGCCGTCGTCGCGGCGGTCTGCCACGGGCCGGCTGCACTGGTCGACGTGCGTCTGGGCGATGGCAGCGCGCTCGTCGCCGGGCGTCGCATGACCGGCTTCACCAACGAGGAGGAGGCTCTGTTCGGCAAGAAGTGGGCCGCCGAGTTCCCGTGGTTGCTGGAGGACGCCCTGCGCGAACGCGGCGCGCTCTGGGACGAAGCGCCGCTGATGATGCCCGGGCTCGTGGTGGACGGACGGCTGGTGACCGGACAGAACCCGTACTCGACCACGGCCGTCGCCGAGGCGATCGTGCGCGGCCTGGGCCGTGAACCCGTCGCGCGGACGCCGTGGCGCGACGAACTGAGCATGGGGCTGGTCGAACGCCTGCGCGGCGGCGACATCGACGGTGCGACCGCCGCGCTCGCGCAGGCCCCCGAGCGCTACCACGTCGAACTGATCGGCATCCTGGGCTATTACCAGGCCCAGGCCGCCGGCGACGATGCGGCCCGGCTGCGTCCCGCGTTGCAGACGATGGCGCTGGCGATGCCGTACATGTCCGAGCCGCAACTCAAGCTCGCCGCCGCCGACGCGCACCTGCGCCTGGGCGAACGCGCGCAGGCGCGCCGCCTGGTCCTTCAGGTACTGGAAGCCGCGCCGGGCATGGAGCAGGCTGACGCGCTTCTGCAACGGATCGACGACTGACGCATGCACACGCCCGCCCTGCGCCTGCTGGTGATCGAGGACAACCCGGTGCTCCGCGCCAACCTCGCGGCCACGTTCGCGGAGGCAGGGATCGCCGCGGACTTCGCCGCCGACGGCCTGAGCGGGCTGCAGGCGGTGCTGGCGGATCCGCCCGACGTGCTGGTGCTCGATCTCGGACTGCCGGGCCTGGATGGCCTGCGGGTCTGCGAGCGACTGCGCGAACGGGCCGATCGCCACGTCCCGGTGCTGATGCTGACCGCGCGCGATGCGCTGGACGACAAGCTCTCAGGCTTCCGCAGCGGCGCCGACGACTATCTGGTCAAACCCTTCGCCACGGCGGAACTGCTGGCGCGCTGCCACGCGCTGTCGCAGCGCCATCGCACCGGCACACCGCATCTGCAGCGCATCGGCAGTCTGTGCATCGACCGGCGCGACGGGCACATCGAGCGCGAAGGCCGGGTGCTGGACCTGCCGCAGACGGCGCGACAGCTGCTGCTCGTGCTGGCCGATGCCTGGCCGCGGACGCTGACACGCAGCGAGCTGGTCGACCGCATCTGGGGCGATGCGCCGCCCGACTCCGATCCCCTGCGCACGCATCTGTACACGCTGCGGCAGGTGCTGGACCGACCGTTCGCCACGCCGATGCTGAAGACGGTGCACGGTGTCGGGTTCCGGCTGGAGGCGGACGGATGAGCCGGACGCCGGGACAGGGACGCCTGCGCAACCGGCTGATGCTCGCGTTCGCCGGCTTCGCCCTGCTGGTCGCGGCGCTGTACGGGTTCTACGTGGTGCTGTTCGCCTATCTCGTGGAGGACCGCTTCTTCGAGGGGCTGCTGCAGCAGGAAGCGGTGCGCCAGCTCGCGCATCACGCGGCGCATGGCGACTGGGTGCTTCCGCAGCTGCCGTTCGTCAGCCTGCATGTCGAACCGGCCACGCTGCCGGACGGACTCGCGGCGCGGCTGGCCGAGGACTCCTGGCGCCGCGAGTTCCCCGGCGCGGACGGTCGCCACTATCACCTCCAGTTGCTCGAAGCCCCCGGACGCGATGCCTGGCTCGCGGCCGAGGTGAGCCGGCAGCTGGTGGTGCGCCCCATGCGCGGCGGCATCGCGCAGTGGCTGGGCTGGTCGAGCCTGGGGGTGCTCGCGCTGGCGCTGTCCATCGGCGCCTGGATCGCGCACCGGATGACCGCGCCGCTGTCGCGCCTGGCCGGACTGGTCGAGACGGCGACGCCTTCGCGAATGCCCCGCGACTTCTCGGCCGGTTTTCCCGACAACGAGGTGGGCACACTCGCGCGCGGGCTGGAGCACCTGATCCGGCGCGTCGACGACTTCGTCGCACGCGAGCGGGAATTCACCCGCGACGCCAGCCACGAGCTGCGCACGCCGCTGGCCGTCATCCGCAGCGCCTGCGAACGCCTGGGTGCGCGCGAGGACCTGGATGCGGCGTCGCGCAGGCAACTCGACCATCTTCGCCAGTCGGCGCAGCAGCTCGAGCAGACCGTCGCCATCCTGCTGGCGCTGGCGCGCGAGGAGTCGCATGCCGAAGCGGCTGCGGATGTGGCGCTGCTCGCGCTGGTGGAACGCGTGATCGTCGATCAGGCGATGTCTCTCGACGCCCACGATGCCGAGGTCCGCGTCGACATTCCCGCGGATCTGCGCGCACGGCTGCCGGAGACGGTGCTGCACATCGTGTTGACGAACCTGATCGGCAACGCGTTCGCCCATGCGCGGGGCGGCACGATCGACATCCACGTGGCCGACGGGTGGTTGCGGATCGTCAATCCTGCGGCCGACGTGCCTGCGGACGCGTCGCGGCCGTTCGTCAAGGGCGCGGACAGCGCGGGCTACGGGCTCGGGCTGGCGATCGTCCGGCGCCTGTGCGAACGGCACGCCATCGCGACGCGTTTCGGGACGGAGGGCGACAGGCTGGTCGCGGGTCTGGATCTGCGCCTGTAGCGGTGTCCGGTCCCTGGGGCGGCGGTGCCGGTCGGGACCCGTAGTTGGATGGAGGCACGCCAAGGTAAGAACGATTCCAGGTTTGCTTTCTAGGCGCTCGAATCGGGCGTTGCGCCTGCAGCAGCCGGTAGTGTGATCAGACTATTGCTGTGCGACGGCGCGCGAAGTTGCAAGAGGCAGACGCAGACCCGGGCCACTCTGTCGCCCAGGGCGGGTCTGGCGGTGCCCAAAGCTGGACACGGGCTCCAGCGGCCGTCGACTACCAGGCGTGCCACTCTGCCGCCGGTCTTTCTCGCCGGCTTCCATGCGTAAGTCTGGCGTAAGAGGCGCGCGTGCACAGTGGCGCTCCCCTTCCATGCGGCGTCCCCCATGATCCGACCTGTCCTCGCTCTCGCGTTGCTGTTCCCGTTGTCCGCGTTCGCCCGGCAGGATGCGACCGATCCCGTCGCGCCGCGGGCCGACGACCGCTGGACGCTCGGTGTGGGAGTCTCGGCCAAGGACACCGCCTATGCCGGCGAGGGCGTCCGGCTGCGGCCGGCGCCGCTGGTCAATTTCCAGGGCAAGCGTTTCTACTGGCAGGGCGTCACGCTGGGCCTGCATCTGTGGCAGACGCCGAATTTCTCGCTCGATGCCGTGGTGTCCGGGCGGTTCGACGGGTTCGACAGTGGCGATCTGGGGCAGGCGGAACTGGCGGCCAACGGGGTGGACATCGACCGGCTGCACGAGCGTGACGAGGCTGCCGATGCGGGCCTCGCGGCGCGCTGGCAGTGGGCCGCACACCAGTTGCACGTGCGCGCACTGGCCGACATCACCGATGCGAGCGGCGGATACGAACTGTCCGCCGACTACGGCTATCGCGTGCAGTGGGGGCGCACGACGCTGATTCCGGGCGTCGGCGTGCGTTGGATGTCCGACGACATGGCGAACTACTATTACGGCGTTGCGCCGGAGGAAACCTTCGCCGGCGTCGGTTACCAGCCCGATGCGGCCCTGGTGCCGCATGTGGGCGTCGCGTTCTCGCATCCGCTGGCGGGCAAGTGGCGCCTGCAGGGCCTGCTGCGGTACCAGTTCCTGCCGGACGAGCTCGCCGACAGCCCGCTGCTGGAACGCGATGCGAGCGGCGCCGCGCAGGTCGTCATCGGTGTTGCACGCGGGTTCTGACCGCGCATCGTCGTCTTCCCAGGTCGCGCTCATGAATCGCATCGCCCTTGTCGAGGACCATGAACGCCTGGCCGACCTGATCGTGCGCGGCCTGCAGCCGGCCGGCATCGCCGCGGATGTCTTCCACACGCTGGAGTCGGCCTGGCATCCACTCAACGCGCGCGACTACGGCGCGTTGATCGTCGATCGCGGACTGCCGGGTGGCGACGGACTCGATCTGGTCCGGCGGTTGCGTGCCGCCGGCCGGCGCACGCCCTGCCTCGTGCTGACCGCGCGGGACGCGCTGCGCGACCGCGTGGATGGCCTGGAGGCGGGTGCCGACGATTACCTGGCCAAGCCGTTCGCGATGGAGGAACTGCTGGCCCGGGTGCGTGCGCTGCTGCGCAGGTCACCCGGGCTGCAGTCGGCCGAACTGGTGCATGGCGGATTGCGCGTGGTCCCCGAGGCCGGGTGCATGGCCGTCGGCGACGAGGTGGTGACGCTGTCGCCGGCGGAGCTGCAACTGATCATCTGCCTGGTGCGCGCCGGTGGACAGCCGGTGCGGCGGCAAAGCCTCGAACAGGCGGCATGGGGGCTCACGGAGGCGGTCACGCCGAATGCGCTCGATGTCGCGGTGCACCGTCTGCGCCGGAAACTCGGGGCGATCGGCGCGGCGCTTTCGCTGGAGAACATCCGCGGCCACGGTTTCGCATTGAAGGCATTCGATGCGACCCGCTAGCCTCGTCGCCCGGCTGCTGCGCGCCACGCTGTTCGCGATGCTCGTCGCGGCAGCGGCTGCCGCGCTGCTGTTGCTGGCGTTGCACCACCTGCGCGATGCGGATCATCTGCTCGGCGTCGAGGTGAAGGAGAGGCTGGATTCGCTCGAACGGAGCCTCGTTCTCGCACCGGACGGCCGCCTGCTGCACCAGCCGATCTCGAACTCGGACATGTACGACGCGCTGCGCAAGGACTCCGCGTTCCGGGTGCTGGATGCATCCGGACAGACGGTCTTCTCCAGTCTCGATGGACCGGCGTTGCAGGCGCTGCGGGACATGCCGCCCGGCGGCCACACCTTGGAGATCCATGACGATGGCGAACGGGTGCTGTTGCGGGTGGGCGAGCGCGAGGTGATGCGGAGCGGTGCCGCCTATCGCATCCAGGCAGCCCTCAGCAGCCGCTTCGAGGCGCGCCTGGGCGATTACGCGCGGGAGCTGTATCTGGGCTCGGCGGTGGCGACGGTGGCGGTCGCGCTGTTGGTGTTCGCGCTGGTGATCTTCGTAACCGTGCGACGCGCCCTGGCACCGCTGCAGCGGGCGTCGACGATCGCGTCGGGTATCGGGCCGCGCACGCTCGCGGCACGCCTGCATGTCGGCGACGTGCCGTCGGAGGTGAAACCGCTGATCGATGCCCTGAATTCCGCGCTCGCGCGGCTTGAATGCGGATTCCAGGTGCAGCAGGAGTTCCTTGCCCGCGCTGCGCATGAACTCAAGACACCGCTGGCGCTGCTGCAGGCGGAGATCGAGCTGGGCGGCCGAAATCGCGAAGCCATGTTGCGCGAGACCCGGCTCATGGCTCGCCAGGTCAAGCAGCTGCTGCACTTGGCCGAGGCCAGCGAGGGCCACAATTACCGCTTCGTGCGTCGCTCGCTGTGGGCATTGGCCGCCGATGGCGTCGATTACCTGGACCGGCTTGCCGAACGTCGCGGCGTGACCCTGCAGATCCGCTATGACGGTCCCGAGGCGTGGGCCGACCTCGACAACGGCGCAGCGTTCGTCCTGGTCAAGAATCTGCTGGAGAACGCGGTTAACCACTCGCCGGACGGCGGCACCGTGACGCTCGAGGTATCGCCGCGCGGGCTGATGGTCACCGATGAGGGGCCCGGCGTGGCGAGTGCGCATCGCGGCCATCTGTTCACGCGGTTCTGGCGCGCGTCGGGCTTGAGCGACGGCGCGGGGCTGGGACTGGCAATCGTGCAGGAGATCTGCTTGGCCCATGGCTGGACCGTGTACTTCGAGCCCGCTCCTCACCGCGGCGCCCGGTTCGTTGTCACGATGCCAGTGACTGCGAGCGCGGAGCTGGAGCAATGACGCCACAGGAGCTCGAACGCCAGGTTCTGGCCCTAGCCGCTGGGGTGGTAGGCGATCCCGTGCAGATCGATGCCTGGTATCGGTCCGATCCGATTGCAGCTCTGGGCGGTCGTACTGCACAAATGCTGGTCGCCGCCGGTGCAGGGCACGAGGTGCTCGGATTTCTGCTCAACGTGCTCGGTCAAGAGCACTCTGGCTGCTTGGAGGGCGTGATAGCGCGCCAAGCGGATTTGACCCGCTAGCTCAAAAAAAAGCCCCTGATTCTTACCAAATCGTTGCTATTGGCGGCCTCTATCGGTGAACACTTTGGTCGAAAGCAGACAGCGAACCAATGTCCGCTTCTGGTCTCATCAATCAGGCGTGCCACCGCGAGCGCCGTCGCGCGCGATTATGTTTCGAACTTGGACGCGCTCGTTTTCCTTCGCTGCGATAGGCAATAGGCGAGGGTGATGAGAATTCCGAGCAGGATGGCCGCGGATCCCCCCACTATGGCTGTCTGCGTTGGGGCGAACACCCAAAGCGCGGCATGGATAAGACCGCTCAGGGCCATAGACCAGCCGCCCACTCGCGTAGCCTGGCGTGCCCGCTCATCAGGCACAAACTTCTTGGGCATACGGTTGCCGAACCAGGCGACCATCAATCCGATGGCGCACATGACGATTCGCGTGACAGTCTCACTGTCGATATAGCCCTGCTTGCGTGCGTAGGTCGAGCCGAGGGCGAGGATCACGATCCCAACGCCCCAGGCAAGATCCGAAATCAGTTCTCGGTTCATCGTGCGGACTCCTTCTTGGGTTTCGACGTCTCAGTTCGTCCGCCGAATGAATGGACGAAGCCAATGAGTGCTTCTTCGAGCACTGAAAGCTTCAGGTGATAGATGACGGCCTTGCCCGATTTTTCGGCGTGTACCAGATCGGCTTCCTTCAACACTGCAAAGTGGGCTGACATCGTGGGTTTGGAGACTTCGAACTGGTCGCTAAGCTCGCCCGCACTCATGGGGCCTTTGCGCAAGAGTTGCAGCACCCGGCGGCGCGTGGGATCGGAAAGGGCTTTAAAGACATGGCTCATGATGCGATAGTTAGCTAAACATCTAATAATGTCAAGCGGAGTAAACGGGGTCAGGTTCGCCTGCTTGGTGTTGACGTGGGTTGGAGTTTCCCGGGCAGTGGATGACCTGACACCACTACCAGGCTGGAGACAGGACGGAAGTCGCCATGACCGATGGCAGGCGATCGCGGCTCGGGCCATCGCTAGCCTGCGCACCGTCGACATTGAAATAGACGGAGGGGGGCGTGGGCCGTATCCATCACATCGTGCCGGCCGCGCTCGCGGTCGTCTGCGCCCCCGCGTTCGCGGTCGAGATCGATGGCCGCATCGATCAGGACGAGTGGCAGGAGGCGACGCACATCGTCGACTTCCGCAAGGTCCAGCCGCTGACCGGCGAGCCCGGGTCGTTGCCGACCGAGGCCTGGGTGCTGGCGACGCCGGACGGCCTGGCGGTGGCGTTCCGCAACGTGCAGCCGCCGGAGGTGCCGCGCACGCGGCAGAAGGTGCAGCGGGATTTCGAGGAGCAGGTGGACCGGGTCAACGTCTTCATCGATTTCGATGGCGATGGCCGCACCGGCTACGCCTTCACCGTCAGTTCCAGCGGCGGCATCGCCGACGAGATCATCACCAACCAGAACGATTTCAACAGCGACTGGGACGGGCAGTGGCGGCATGCGGTGTCCGAGGATGCGCAGGGCTGGTCGGCCGAGCTGCTGATCCCGTGGCATACCGCGCCGATGCGTGACGGCACGGACGGGGAGCGCACGCTGAAGGTCTTCCTCGCGCGCGTGATCGGGTCGACCGGCGAGCGCATGGCCTGGCCGGTGGCGAGTTTCGAGCGCCCGCGCTTCCTGTCCGACTTCGCGCCGATCACCGTGCCGCAATACAGCCAGGCGCTGCTCGCGGTGACGCCGTATGCGTCGGGGCTGTACGACAACGTGCGGCACGGCCGGGACTTCAATGCCGGCATGGACGTGTTCTGGAAACCGAGCGGCCGCTTCCAGCTGACCGCCACGGTGAACCCGGACTTCGGCCAGGTCGAGAGCGACGACCTGGTGGTGAACTTCAGCGCGACCGAAACCTTCATCAGCGACAAGCGCCCGTTCTTCACCGAGAACCAGGGCATCTTCGAGCTGACCACGCCGTCCGACTTCAGCCAGCAGTTGTACACGCGGCGCGTCGGCAGCACCGGCGAGATCGATGCGGCGATCAAGTTCAACGGCAGCCTTGGCCGCGCGAACTACGGCGTGTTCGCCGCCGAGGAGGACGGGCCGACCGGACGCTCCTACCAGGCGCTGCGGCTGGTGCGTGATTTCACCACGCAGGACCTCGGCGCGATGCTGACCCGCGTCGACGATCCGTTCCGCGCGCGCGAGGCGACGGTGCTCGGCGTCGACCACAACTGGCGCCCGACCGCGCGCTGGAACGTGCGCAGCCGGTTCCTCGGCAGCCGCATCGACCAGGCCGACGACACCGTGCAGGACGTCGGCGCGACGCTGTGGGCCGATTACGAGATGGACGACGGCTGGCGCCAGCAGTGGATCGCGATGCACTTCGGCAACGATCTCGAGATCAACGACTTCGGCTACCTCTCGCGCAACAGCACCAACTATCTGCACTGGGAACTGCGCAAGCGGTTCACCGACCTGCCCGAGAGCGCGCGCTACACCTCGACCGACTGGCGCTGGCGCGTCAGCACCAACCACAACAACCGCGGCGACAAGCTCAACGACCAGTTCCGGATGAGCCGGCGGGGCCAGCTGGGCAACGGCGGCACCGAGTACGCGCAGCTCAACCTCAACAGCGCCGGCGTCAACGACCTGCTGTTGCGCGGCAACGGCCTGGTCCGGCTCCCGGCGAATTTCAGCGCGACCTACGAGTACGAGCGTCCCCGCCAGGGACACTGGGCGCCGTACTACGGCGCCGAACTGTTCAGTGGTGGCCTCGCCGGCAACGACGAAGTGGGCTGGGCCGGTTGGGGTGGCGCGACGTATTTCGTCAGCGACGCGTTCCGGTTGAACGCGGGCGTCACCGTGATCCGGCGTCCGGACTGGCTGATCTGGCAGGGCGGCGTGGATCCGGGCCTGGTGGGGTCCTTCGACGGACGCGAGACGCGGCTGCGCGCCGGCATGGACTGGACCCTCGACGCGCGCCAGGAACTGCGCGTGAAGCTGCAGGCGATCGGCATCGGCTCGCGCGCGACCGCGGCGTGGCGCTTCGATCCGGCCGGCAATGCGATCGCCAGCAGCGAGGCCATTGACGACTTCAACGTGCGCAACCTCGGCTTCCAGGTGCGCTACCGCTATGAACTGGCGCCGCTGTCGTATCTGTATGTGGTCTACGCACGCGGCGGCTTCGAACGCCAGCCGGGCGTCGACGGCGTCGACGACGCGCTGTACGACAGCCTGCGCCTGCGCGACGACGAACAGCTGATGGTCAAGCTGAGCTACCGGTTCGAGATCTGACGCCTGTCGTCGATCGAGGCGGCGGCGCGGACGCTGCCTGTCAGATCAGGTCGGGACCCTGCAGGCGGCAAGGGCGTTCTTCGACATCGCGGGAAAGCGCATTTCCCAAAGCCCGGTGTCAAGCGGCGGGCCGGCGGTGGAGTGGACGAATCGGTTGCCCGACGGCCTCGGGGTCTGCCGCGCATCGGGAGGTCGGCGGACACCAGGATGTCGGCGTCGTCGACCTTGCGCGGACGCAGAATGTCATGACGGGCGTGATCGTTCCGACGTTTTGCAGACGCCTGTCCAAGAATCAGGCGGGGGTTCACCTTCGTGCGGAGTCCCTCATCCGGAAGCGCGTAGCGTGACGCATTCCAGGAGAACGAAATGCCTTTGAATTTGCGAGACAGCGCCGAGCTCGAGTGGCTCAAAGAGATCGAAGCCGGTCGCGATGTTCCCGACGGTTGCGATCTGGATCGGCTGGTGGCATCGGGCTACGTCTCGCGCGAGGCGCGCATCGAAATCACCGATCCGGGACGCGCTCGGCACAAGCAGCTTTGTACGAACGATGACGGCGGCTGAGAGAGGACGCCGAGAGGACGGAACGGAAACGGGTTTGAACGCGGCACAGCGTTCATGGGTGCCTGTCTCCTTGCTGTTCCCGGAGTGAGCATTCGGCCGCTGGTGCGCTTCGCCATCCAGGGTGGCGACGGCGGTAATTCCGTTCTCTAAGGCAACGCTGAAAAAGCCGTCATTCCCGCGAAGGCGGGAATCCAGTGACTTGCAAGCCACTGAACAAAAGGCGCTGGATTCCCGCCTTCGCGGGAATGACGAGCAAAACATGCTCGCACCGCTCGAGACGCTCCTGCGCGCATGCGCCAGGCCATCGATGCGGCGGCTGCCGCTGCACAAGACAACCGATGCAGGCTCCAAGCCCGATATCCGGCGCTGCCAGCGTCGCTCAGCCCGCGGACGCCACCAGCGGCGTTTCCGGTTTCGTCGGATAGCTCAGCAACCACAGCAGCACCAGAAGTCCCACGACCGGCGCCAGGCTGATCAGCTGCCACCAGGGATTGAGGCCGGCGTCGCGCAGGCGCCGGGTGCAGGCGGCGATCCAGGGCAGCAGCACGATCAGTGATGCGATCTGCAGCGGCAGTGGACCGGTCGCTTCGGCAAGCAGGCTGGCGAGGGCCAGCAGCATCGCCACGGCGAGCGCGAACCACCAGAAGTCCGCCCGGTCGGTGGTGCCCGTGAACTCCAGACCACGCAGCGCGCCGTCGCGCATCGCCATCAGCGCCGGCTGGCCCGGTGCGGGTGTGCCCAGCAACAGGCGTTCGGCCGGCACCTCGAAGACCGCGGCCAGGGCGCGCAGGGATTCCGTCGAGATCTTCGCTCCGGATTCGAGGCGCTGGATGGTCCGCAGGTTCAGGCCGCTGAGTTCGGCCAACTGTTCCTGCGACCAGTGCCGGCCGGTACGCAGCTCGCGGAGATAGGCGCTGTTGATCTGCATGGCGGTGTCTCGGCAATCGGTCGCGGATTCCGGTCATCATCCTGCCGCAAGCCTGGCGTCCGTGACGACTCGGCCCCGACTTCGTCATGACACGGATCCGACAGCGCCGTTCTGAGGCGCCGTTGCCGCACGAGCGGCGTCAGAGGCGACCTTGTTCCGGATCCGAGAATGTGCCTGCCGGCACGCTTTCGGCGTGCGCCGAGGCTTCACGTCCCTACGCGATGAATGATCCGCACGCGCGGGACTGCGCACCTGTTTTAGGCGTACTGTTCTGGGCGAGTGCGCGATACATCCCAGGGATCGGTATGCCTCGACAGGGGGAACGTAATGCTGCAGATGTTCAAGCCCGCCCCGGCATCGGTGGTGCAACTCGACGCGGCGAATGAGAGCGAGCGCTTCACGCGTGCACTGGTCGCACTGACGCGCAGGGTCTGGAGCCCCGAGTGCACCTTCGAGACGGCCATCGCGTCGATCTGCGAGACGGCGGCGGATGCGCTGCAGATCGAGCGCGTGAGTGTGTGGCACTACGAAGCCGCCGCGTTCTGCCTGCGCTGTCTGCATGCCTACGATGCGGAATCCGGCCAGAGCACGCCGGCCGATGCGCTGGAAACCCTGCCGTTGGACGAGGACGATTACATCGCCTCGTTCGAGGACGTGCGCACGCTGGAGATGGACGCGCTGGAGCGCGACGGCGAGATGGCCCGCTCCCATCTGGCGCTGCGCGACTATCTGCAACGGCATCGCATCCACGGGGTGCTCGACGCACCTGCGTTCGTCGGTGGCGAGCTGCAGGGCATCATCTGCCATGAAAGTCTCGGCGGCGTTCGCACCTGGACGCGGGAGGAGATCACCTTCGCCGCGAGCATGGGCGATTACGTGGCGATGGCGTTCGAGATCGCGCGGCGACGGCGCGCCGAGGCCGAAGTGGAACATCTGCTTTTGCACGATGCGGCGACCGGTCTGCCGAACCGCGACTACATGACGGAACTGATCCGGCAGCGCTTTCTGGGCGGACCGCTGCGCAAGAACGAAATCCTGGCGATCGTCCATGTCCAGGTGGACGTGAGCGGGGGCGTCGCCTGGTCGGCCGGTGCGCCGAGCGTGGATACCGTGATGGGCCGCATCGCACAGGTCCTGCGCTCGGTGATGGACGCCGACACCGAACTCGCCCGGACCGGCGCCGATGGTTTCAGTTTTCTGGTCAGCACGCAGCCTGCGAAGCGCACGGTCATCCGGCTGGCGGAGTCCATTCTCGATGCGCTCGAGTCGATGGACTGGCCGCACGTCGATGTCGACCCGGGCGCCAGCATCGGTATCGCGGTGGCCGAGCAGGCCGGCGGGCAGGACGCGCTGATGCTGTTGCAGCAGGGCGAGGAGGCCGCTGCGCAGGCACGTGCCGCCGGCCGGTTCGGCTACGCGATCTACGACACCGAACATCACGCATCGCTGGTGGAGGCGTTGCGCTTCGAGCGTGCATTGCGCGATGGATTCGCCAGGGGCGAGTTCGAGGTGCATTACCAGCCCGAGTACGACGTCGGACCCGGGCGATGGGTGGCCGCCGAAGCCCTGCTGCGTTGGCGTGTGGGCGACCGGTTGCGGTTCGCGGGCGAGTTCATCGGTGTGCTGGAACCTTCGCGCCTGATGGTGGCTGTCGGACGCTGGGTGCTGCGTCAGGCCTGTCAGGATGCGACGACCTGGCCCCTGGACGCGGACGGCCGGGCGGCAGCGGTGCGGGTCAACGTCTCGGCGCGGCAGTTCGACGAACCCGGCCTGCTGGAGGATGTGCAGGCCGCACTGGATGCGTCGGGCCTCGATCCCGCGCGTCTGAGCCTGGAGCTCACCGAAACCACGCTGATGCGCGACGTCGACCATGCGCTCGACATCCTGCGACCGCTGCGCGAGATCGGTGTGCAGGTGGCGATCGATGACTTCGGCACGGGCTATGCGTCGCTGGTCTATCTCAAGTGTCTGCCGGTCGATGTCTTGAAGATCGACAGGAGCTTCGTGCAGGGCATGCCCGACAGCGCAGCGGACCTGGCGATCGTGCGTGCGGTGGTCGGTCTTGCTGCGGCATTCGATATCGAGGTCATCGCCGAAGGCGTGGAAACCCGGGCACAGGAAGCCGCATTGACTGCGGTCGGCGTGCACCGGATGCAGGGCTGGCTGTACGGCAAGGCGATGCCCAGCGCGGATCTGTGTCGAGTACTCGACATGCCCGCGGGATGATTGCCTGGCGACTGGATGTGCGCGCGGCATTGACGATGATCGGGTTGCGCGTGGGCGTGCCGATCGGTTGTCCACGAAGGCGCGCTGCCCGGTGTCCGTGTCGGCAGGTTCCCGTGCGCTCGATGTCGATTGCGACCGGTGCGGCCAGGTCTACGATGTGCGTTCCAAGGGCGCCGTCTTCGGGCTGACGGTCCGTTACGGCCGCCATCCCGTGTATCCGGGCCGTTCGGCCCCGTTTCCAGAGGGAGAACCCGATGTCGATCATCCGCCTGATGCGTTGCCTGTCGGTGTGGCTGCTCTCGCTGTCGTGCGCCACCGCGATGGCGCAGGCACCTGCCGGCGAAGGCGAATTGCTGTTCCGTGGGGTGCGCGTGCTCGACACCGCGCGTGGGGCGCTCGGTGCGCCGACCGATGTGCTGGTGCGCGGCAACCGTATCGCCGCGATCGGTGCAGACATGCAGCCGTCGGCATCCGCGATCGTGATCGATGGGCGCGGACGCACCCTGATGCCAGGTCTCATCGATGTGCATTGGCACAGCACGTTCACCGCGCTGCCGCAGGCAGCCATGACCACGCCGGAAGCCTCGCCCGAGGCGCTCGCGGCGATGGTGGCGGCCGAGTCCGAACGCACGCTGCGGCGCGGCTTCACCAGCGTGCGCGATGTCGGTGGACCCATCTTCGAACTCAAGGCCGCCATCGATGCGGGCGCCGTGGCCGGGCCGCGGATCTGGCCGTCGGGGGCCATGGTCAGCCAGACGTCGGGGCATGGCGATCTGCGCCAGCCGCACGAGCGCTCGCGGCGCTTCTTCGGCAAGCCGTCGCTGGCCGAAGAGATGGGTGCCACCTTCATCGCCGACGGCCGCGACGAGGTGCTCACTGCGGTACGCGAGAACCTGCGCATGGGCGCCAGCCAGATCAAGCTGATGGCGGGCGGCGGCACCGCATCGGCCTATGATCCCGTCGACGTCACCCAGTACACGCTCGACGAGATGCGCGCGGCAGTGGAAGCGGCGGATGACTGGGGCACCTACGTCACCGTGCATGCGTACACGGTGCGCGCGGTGCGCCGGGCGATCGAGGCCGGGGTGAAGTGCGTCGAGCACGGCCAGCTGCTCGACGAGGCCACATTGGCGCTGATGGCCGAGCGGGGTGTGTGGCTGTCCACACAGACGCTGCGGTCGAGCACCGAGGCCATGGATCCGCTCCGGCGCGAGAAGCGCGCGCCGGTGGTGGAGGGACAGGCACGCACGATCGCCGCGGCCAGGCGCGCAGGTGTGCGCATGGCCTGGGGCACCGATTTCCTGTTCGAACCGGCGCTCAATGACGAGCAGAACGCCTTCATTCTGGAGTTGCGCGAGTGGTTCACCCCGGCGGAAATCCTGAAGATGGTCACCCACGACAATGCCGAACTGCTGGCGCTTTCAGGCCTGCGCAGCCCGTATGCGGGCCGCCTGGGGGTCGTGGAGGAAGGCGCGTTGGCGGACCTGCTGCTGGTCGACGGCGATCCGCTGACGCATCTCGATCTGATCGCGGATCCGGAGCGGAACTTCGCGGTGATCGTGAAAGACGGCCGTGTGATCAAGACCGACTGAAGCCGCGTCTCGCGCACTGCGCTCGCGCCGCCGCGCCCGCCGGGTGGGACGTGCCGGGCGGGTGGATGCAGGCGCTTGTGGACGCGTCCGCTGTGGAGCTCCGACCTTCAACCGATGCGCTTTGCGCGTCTTTCCCGCAGGGAGATGTGCACACCGCCTGTCAGCGAGGCATGACTCGCATCAGGGCTCAACCGCAATAGACCCGTCGGATCACGTTGTCGTTGTCGAGTTCCAGCGTGACGCGGTCCGCACGCGTGCTTTTGCCGGTGACCTGCTCCGGACGGAGAGGGCGGAGCAATCCGGCGTGGCTTTCGCGCCACACCCGGCCGGTCACCTCGGCGGTCGCGTGCTGGCCCACCGCCCACTGGACGGCATCGGCACGGCAGACGCCCGACGCCGCGGCCCGTTCCTGGGGCACGCCACCGCTGGGTTGCCATGCAGCGCACGCGCCGAGCGCGCAGGCTGCGATCGAGAGCAGAACGGTACGGGCATGGGATGTCATGACAGAGCGGCCGGCTGGAGTGGACAAGGGGATTGTCGCAGCAACGAGCGGTGACCGGGTGCGCGTCGCAATACCCCGTGTGCGAACCACACCATGCCTGGCCGCAACGGATGCGTCCCTATAGTGGAACCTTCAGCGGGCCACGCTCGCGACCGCAGGACCTTGCCATGCCGCAGCCGACCATGACCGCCATCGCCATCCGCGGTGGCACGGGCGATGCCGATGCGCTGCATCCGGTGCAGCTGCCGCGACCGGTGCCGGAAGACGGCGAAGTGCTGATCCGCGTGCGCGCGGCCGGCGTCAACCGGCCCGACATCGCCCAGCGCGGCGGCGCGTATCCACCGCCACCCGGCGCGCCCGAGACGCTGGGCCTCGAGGTCGCGGGCGAAGTGGTGCGCGGCGCGGGGCGCTGGGCGGCGGGCGACCGGGTCTGCGCCCTGCTGGGCGGCGGCGGGTATGCCGAATACGCCGTGGCCGATGCGCGCCATGTGCTGCCGATTCCGGACGGGCTCGACTGGGTGCACGCCGCGGCCCTGCCGGAAACGGTGTTCACGGTGTACGCCAACGTGTTCGAACACGGCGCGCTGCAGCCCGGCGAATGGCTGCTGGTGCACGGTGCGACGTCGGGCATCGGCGTGGCCGCGATCCAGATGGCCCGGGCCGCCGGTGCGCATGTGCTGGCGAGCAGCCGCGGCGCGGACAAGGCGGCACGCACCCACGCGCTCGGCGCAGATGTGTCGGTCGACACGTCGACGATGGACTTCGGCGCGATCGCGAAGGAACACGGCGGCATCGACGTGGCGCTGGACATGGTCGGCGCGCCGACGCTCGCCGCCACGCTGGATGTGCTGAACCCGAAGGGCCGCATCGTCTACATCGCGGCGCTCGGCGGACCGACGCTACAGGTGCCGGTGATGGAGCTGATGCAGAAACAGGCGGTGATCACCGGCTCCACGCTGCGTCCGCGCAGCGCCGACGAGAAGGCGCGTCTGGCGGTCGCGGTCGAGCGCGTGGTCTGGCCGTGGATCGCCGCGGGCCGCGTGAACGCGATCATCGATCGCACGTTCCCGCTGGTCGACGCCGCGGCCGCGCATGCGTATCTCGAAAGCGGCGAGCACTTCGGCAAGGTGGTGCTGGAGGTTGCGTGAGCACGCCGCGCATGACTTGCTGACGGCGCGGTCGACGTGCACAGGCTCTGGCGTCCCGCGAGAAAATTTCATTCGTCATTCCCGCCTGCGCGGAGATCACGAGCCAGGAAATTCACGGGACGCCACACCAGGACGAGATGGACATCGTCGGGCGTTGCGACAGATCCTGATCAGGACGTGATCGTCACGGACCGGCTGACATCGGAACGCCGCGCGGCATGCGCCAGACACGCTGATCGCGATTGATCGATCAGCGGAGGGGCGGCGCGCTCGCGTCTCCCGCGGTGCGCCAGCCCGGATGCGCGTCGATTCAATCGCGCGTCGAATCCTGTTCCGCATACCAGCCCGCATATGGCGAGTTCCTGACCAGATGCCGGTTGTAGTCCTGCGCGCCATCCGTCCACCACACAGGTCCGCGTTCGCCGAGTGCGTGCTTGGCGGCGTCGACATCGCGACGCGCCTCTGCAAGGGCGGGGGCATCATCCGCTCGCTGTGCGCGTCTCACCGCGCGGCGTGCGTCCATCAGCGCATCGACCAGGCGCTGGCGTTCCGCTTCGGGCAGATCCGGATTGCTCGTGCGCCACAGGCGGCCGCGGACGATCAGGTAACGGCCGTCAGGTGTCGTGCGTGGCGGCATGCGGCGTGACCCGGCGTCGTGATGCGCGGAGTCTAATCGTCGTCGCGTGGTGTCGACGGCGATGCCGCGATACACGCTTCACGGAACGCGAAGGCGCGCGCGGCGAGGATCGGGCCTCCGGACCGCCGATGCCGTGCGCGGTCGCAGCGTACGAGGTCTCCATGTCCCTGCCGAAATCCGTCGTACCCGAACCATCGTCGATCGCGAAGGCGCTGGCCATCGTGGTGTTCTCGACCGCAGTGCTCGTGGCGTGCGCGCCATCGGACGACGCGTCCGAACCGCGTGCCGATGCGCCTGCGATCGCGCCGACACCGACGGCCGCCGACGAAGTCGCGCCTGCGCCCGCGCCGGTGGCCGCGAGCGGTACGGTGGGCGGCGACGGATCGGAGATCGTGCTCGCCACGCTGACCGAAGGCGATGTGGATCGCGCGGATCTGTCGGGCGAACTGGCCTGCAGCTTTTCCGAAGACGACCGGCAGCCGTTGCTGTACGCCAAGGGCGTCGTCGGCTCGCAGGCGCCTGCGCAGGGCATCGTCAAGGTCGGCCGTCATGTCGAGCCTGTCCGCGCGCCGGGCGGCTTCGACGGGATGACGAAGAATCCGACGTTCACCGGGCAGGGCAAGACGATCCGCATCGAGGAGACCGGCGCGGCCATCGGGGATGGCGAGTCGCCGCCGCGTCCGGCCACGCTGACGTACCAGCGCGCCGATGGTGCGAGTCGCAGCATCGAGGGCCGCTGGCAGTGCGGGCCCTGACGCAGAAACTCCAATGCAACACATCAGGGCAGCCTCGGCTGCCCTGATGGTCTCAGTGCCTGTGACGCAGGCAGAACGCCAGGATCAGCGCCGACGCATCCGGGCCCTTGGCATCGGTATGGCTGCCCGACGGATCGCCGCCGCTCCATGCATGACCGGCGCCAGTGATGAGGACCTGCTCGACCTGGACGCGTCCCTCGCCGTCGACGAATGCGGTGTGCGCGCAGTCGCGGCCGTTGACCTTCGTGGTGCCCGTGGTTTCGGCGCGCAGCGGCGCGCGCGTCGTGCTGCCGGCCGTCGCATCGTCGATGATCGCGCTGCCGTTGTCGGCGCGCACGGTGTGGTCGGCGGTGCCGTGGAGGACGATCGTCGGTACGCGCGGTGCGCCGTTCTCCGAAAGCGTTCCGGGACGTTTGCTGCGGCCCTGCATCGCGGCGAATGCGCCGGGCACGTCGGTCGCCGCGCCGAAGGGCAGACCCGAATGCGCACCGACGGCCGCGAACACGTCCGGATGGGTGCGGCCGAGGATCACCGCCATCGCTGCGCCGGCGGACAGGCCGGCGACGTAGACGCGGCCCCTGTCCACACGGTGGCGGCTGGCGATGTCGTCGACGATGCCGGCAAGGATCGCGGGCTCGCCCACGTCGCGCTGCTGGTCCTCGCTGCGGAACCAGTTCCAGCATTTCTGCCCGTTGTCGCGCGTGGTCTGCGCGGGATACACCACCAGCACGCCGTGCGCATCGGCGAGTGCGTTCATGCGCGTGCCGGCAGCGAAGTCCGCGGGGGTCTGGGTGCAGCCGTGCAACATCATCATCAACGGCGCCGCGGCCGCGTCCGCAGAATCCAGTCCCGGTGGCAAGTACAGCATGTAGCTGCGCGTGCCGGCGTGGTTGCTGTAGCTGTGTTCGGTGGTCGTACCGCGCGCGGTGCGTGTCGTCGGCTCGGCGCCACGCAGACGCGCTGTCGAACCGTCCGTCGATGCGGTACGTGCGGCTGTCGCGTCATCAGTGGGCGTCGTCTGCGCAGGCGTCGCATCTTCCGACGCCAGCAGGCCGGCCTGCTGCAACGCGTCCTGGATCGTCTTCTGCACGCCGGTTGCGCTGCGATCGGCGCGGATGCCCGCGGACGCCAATGCGTCCTGGATGGTGCTCTGGATCTGCTGCGCACCCGCGGAGCCGCGGGTCAGCACGGATTTGGGAACCAATGCGGTCATCGCCGGCGCGTGCCGGCGGAGCAGGGAGCTGAAAGATTTCACGGGAGGCACCAGGCGGCGAGGGGAGTCCGCTGGACCAGCCTACGACCGGGCATGTGAGCGGATGGTGCAGCGCAGCAAACGGGGCTGAACGGCTCACGCAGCGTTCCGGCGCGTCTTCGCGAGACGGGGCCCGAAAGCCCCGTCTCGCGCACTTCGATCACGGCGAGACGCGACCTTCGATCGAATCGTCGAGCGTCTTGCCGATCGCGGCGCCGACGACCATCTTCGATGCGGCGACGAAATCGCCGTGCTTGTTGTCCCAGTAGTAGCCGCCGGTCGGCCGGACCTGGATCACGGTGATGCGCGGGTCGTCCTTGCCCTCGGTGAACCAGGTTTTCATGATCGGGTTCCACAGCGCCTCGATGCGCTTTCGATCACGGCTGATCGTCGCGTGGCCGTCGAGGGCGAGAAAGCCCGAATGCTTCGACGCCTGGAAGTACAGGCGCACCACCGGATCGGCTTCGATCTCGGCGTTCTTGTGACTGTCGAACGCGCTGAGGAACCACAGCGCGCCGGCCTCGTCGGCTTCCTCGATCGCCATCGGCCGGGTGCCGCCGGTTTCGCTGCCGGGCAGCGGCGTGGTGCAGAAGAAGCACGACTCGGCATCCTTCGTCATGTCCCGGATGCGGGCAGCGGCATCGGTGCCGACGAGGTCTTCGCGGTTGTGTTCGGGCTGGTTGCGGTTGATCGAATCCATGGATGGCTCCGGAGGTGTGAGGCGAGCGGCCACGCGACGCCTCGACGGCATGCGTGGCGCTGTGGCGGAGGTCAGTGCGCGCTGGCGCCCGGATTCGACGTCACGTCGTCGTACGCGTCGCTCGCGTCGTCGGGCACGTCGTCCGTCAACGGGTGATCGACGGTGTCGTCGGGCGCATCGGTGTCGGTGGCCGATGCAGCGGACTGCCGGCGTTGCCATGCCTGATACGCGAAGTAACCGATGGCGCCTGCGGCGGCGATTCTGAGAAGTCCCATGGAAATGTCCTGTGTGAGGGGTGGGGCGTGCGCGACGGGTCAGTCCGGCGCGCGGAGTGGTGCGGGCGAGGCTGGATCCTGGACGGACGGGTTGTCGGTCCGTGGTGGTGTTTCGCGGGACGATGTCCCGTCGGGTGTTGCGTCGTCATGGCGCGGTGTTCCGGCGGGCTGCGTGTGTTCCGGTTCCCGTGCGGGGCGATCGGGGTGCGCGGCATGATCGATCCATCGTGGCGGGGAGACGCGACGCTGCACGGTGCGGCGTGAATCCCGGGCGAGTCCACGGCATTCATCCGCGCGCGCAATCAGGCTGGACAGGCGCGCTTCACGTGCGCGGCGGCGGTGTGAGGCTGCAGCGGGTCGCATCATTGGAACGGCCTTCAGGACCGATCGGCCTTCACCCGTACAGGTCGGGCGCATACTCGATTTCGACACCGGCAGCGCAATGCGCCTGGCATCACTGGAGCGCACCGGACCGGATGCGTCGCGGAGGCCCGTATGCAGGACGATTTGCAGATCGAGATCCGTCGGCAGCGGGGGCACATCCTGCACGTTCACGTTCACGTGCGCGGCGAGGGAACGTTCGCCAACGCCCTGACGTACTGGCATGCGATCGCCGACGCGCTCGACATGCAGCCGGCGCAGGCCCTGTTGCTGGTGGACGAGTCGACCGGGCCGGCGTTGACCGCGGCGGAGTGGGTCCGGCTGGTGGGCGATGTCGGTCCGCGCCTGGGACGTGTGCGGATCGCGCACGTGAAACCGCAGGGTCTCGACACGGTCGAGTACTGCGTACTGGCGGCGATGGGCGCGGGGCTGGACGCCCGCGTGTTCGAAGACGCCCGCATGGCCGGCCTGTGGTTGCGCTATGGGCCCGTGGATCCCTGAGCGGTCTGCCACGTTGCCGGAGGCGCCACTGCCCGACTGGCCGGCGGCTTCAGCCGTAGCGCGCCAGGAACATGTCGACCGCGCCTTCGGCCACCTGCCGCTGCTGCGCGGCGTCGAGCGGCGGCTGGCCCATCGACATCTGCGGCCAGAACGCGGCGCCCTTGACCAGCGACTGCAACTGCAGCGAGGCGAACAGCGGGTCGTCAGTCTTCAGCCGGCCATCGGCGGTCGCGGCGCGCACCCAGGTGGTGATGCCTTCCTCGCGATCGCCGAGGCGGTCGAGCATCTGCCGGGCGAGGTCGGGCGAATGCAGGCCGGCGGCGATCGCGACCCGGGCCAGGTCGACGAAGTGCGGATCGTCCAGCAGCCGCAGCTTCTGCCCGACCAGTTCCATCAGCTGCGCGCGCATTGGACGGTCGGCGCGATAGGCGAGATCCGGGCCGCCGATGCCGCGCGCGAACATCTCCTCGAGGATGCGCAGGAACAGAGCGTCCTTGCTGGGGAAATGGTTGTAGACGGTGCGCTTGGACACGCCGGCGCGCGTCGCGATGCGGTCCATCGTCGTGGCCTCGTAGCCGGACGCGCGGAACTCGGCCACGGCGGCGTCGAGGATCGCTGCGTGCTTGCGGTCGGTCAGGCGGGCGTACGTGGTGTCGGCATCGGACATCGCACGAGTTTACACCGAAGGGTTTACTTTTCGGATCAAATAACTACACTGCACGGTGTAGTTCCTCCCCGGATCCGCCCGATGCCCGCCCATTCCCCCGTCGCACGACCTCGCCTTCGGATCCTGCGCCGCCTGGTCCTGCTGTCCGTCCTCGCCATAGGAGTTCTCGCCGTGAGCGCCTGCACCCTGTCCTTCGTCCGCACCAGCCAGCCGCTGGCCGATCACGCCGCGTCGCCGCAATCGGTCGACGGCCGGTTCCGCAACGCGACGCCGCGGCCCGCGCAGGGACTGGCGAAGACCGCGACGCTGTTCTGGGATTTCATGTTCAACAAGCCGGCCGGCACCACGCCGCCCCTGCCGACGCCGGTGCTGCCGCTGACGCGCGCCGATCTCGACGCGGCGCCGGACCGCAGCCTGTATCGCCTCGGCCATTCGACGTTGCTGATCAAGCTGCGCGGCGGCTTCTGGATCACCGATCCGGTGTTCGCCGAGCGCGCATCGCCGGTGGGGTGGGCCGGGCCGAAGCGCTGGCACGCGCCGCCGATCGCCCTCGACGACCTGCCACCGCTGCGCGGCGTGGTGCTGTCGCACGACCATTACGACCACCTCGATCGCGACACCATCGTCGCGCTGGCCCAGCGCAGCGAGCTCTTCCTCGCGCCGCTCGGCGTCGGCGACCGCCTCGTCGCCTGGGGCGTGCCGCGCGACAAGGTGCGGCAACTCGACTGGTGGCAGTCGACCGAGTTCGACGGCCTGCGCTTCACCGCGACGCCGGCCCAGCACTTCTCCGGCCGCGGCCTGTTCGATGGCGACCGCACGCTGTGGGCGTCGTGGGTGATCGAGGATCCCGCATCGTCGGCCGGTGATGCGGGGCTGAAGCTGTTCTTCAGCGGCGACACCGGCTATTTCGACGGCTTCGCCGAGATCGGCCGCCGCTTCGGGCCGTTCGATGTCGCGGCTGTGGAGACCGGCGCCTACGACGCGCGCTGGGCGTTCGTGCACATGCTGCCGGAGCAGACCGTGCAGGCGCATCTCGACCTGCAGGCGCGCGTGCTGCTGCCGGTGCACAACGGCACCTTCGACCTCGCGATGCACGCCTGGGACGACCCGTTCGAACGCGTCAGTGCGCTCGCCGCCGACCGCGGTGTCGTGCTGGCCACGCCGCGCATGGGCGAACGCGTCGACCTGAAAGCGCCGCAGACGGGTACTGCGTGGTGGCGGGAGATGCGGCGGGAGTAACGCCACTGTAGTCCGTGGGCGTATGCGTGGGTGCGCCAGCTGCCCGTGCAAACGAGGCGCCATGAACAAGCCCCTCTCCCTCCGGGAGAGGGGTTGGGGTGAGGGCTGGCCGCGCGATGCAGACCGTGCCGCGTCGTGGTCATTTCAGCGCACCCCTCATCCGCCCCCGCTTGCGCGGGGGCAGGCTTTTACAGGGCACCACGTAGCAAAATACGGTGCAGGCATTTCTACCCCGAAGGCACGTAGTCCCAAAGGGAGAAGGACTCTACAAAATGCGTTATCGGACCTGCCCACGCTGAAAACGCAGCCAGCGATCGCTGGCCGTTCCGACTCAGGGTTCGCCGAAGCCCCGGCTCGACTGCGCGCCGGAATTCTCGACGGGCTCGACATGCAGCGATTCGCCGACCAGGACGGGATCGCCATGCGGCGGCGTGCGCCCGCCGTCGTCGCGCAGGGTCGGGGTGGCCGGTGTGGTGGATTGCCGGCGCTGCCAGGCACGGTAGGCGACATAGCCGAGGGCGCCGGCGGCGAAGATGCGGAAGAGGCTCATGGGGGGGACTCTGGGGTGTCGGACGGAGGGTCAGGATGGGCAGGGCCCGGTGATCCTTGCGTGACCCCGTGCCAGCTGCGGGCGGTCCGTTCCGGATGTCGACAGCGGCGACGAAATCGCGCGGCGCACCGGTCGCGCCCCCGGGCGCACGTCGTCCATCGACGTCATGATGCGACGACTGTCGTGCCCATGTCGCGTCGGCGCCCGGTCGACGGTTGCCGCGTAGTACGTGTCCGGCGCACTGGATTCAAGAACCGGGCGCTTCCGTCCGATACAGATCCGGATCGGCCGCGTTTCCGGTGTCGTCCCGGCATCCAGCGCGCCGCGTTCCCTGCATGGGGTAGCGCTGACGTGCCGGCCGGCCGTACCGTCGTCGTGTCCGGATCCGTCACTCCCCATGCGCCCAGTCGAGACAATCCAGGGTTCGCAGGCTACGCCGCCGCCGGGGCGCGGGCGGAATCCGTCCGCGATGCCGCCGGTCGGCTGGGCGGTCCTGGCGCTGCTGGCGGGGCTGCTGGTCACCGGCCTGCTGGCGCGACGCGAGTGGACGATCGCCGAGACGCGGGCCGAGGGCCTGCATGTATCGCTTGCCGATTCCGCGCAGGGCCGCCTGCGCGAGCCGCTGGAAGCCGCCTCGCTCGGACTGCGCGCGATGCAGACCGTCTTCCTGGCCAACGACGTGATGGACCAGGCGGCGTTCGCGCGCTATCAGGCCAATCTGCGTGCGGTGGACGATGTGGCGGGCTACCGGATCACCGGCTTCGCGCGCTACCGGCCCGGCGAGGCCGGCGCGCCACCCACCTATCGCTACGAACGGGTGACCCCGCTCGAAGGCAACGAGGCGCTGCTCGGACTCGACGTCGCCACGCAGCCGGCGAACCTGCAGGCGCTGCAGCGCGCGCGCGACAGCGACACGGTGGTGATGTCGGCGCCCTTCCTGCTGGCGCAGGCGCAGACCCAGGGGGTAACGCTGCGCCTGCCGGTGTATTCGCGGGGCGAGGTGCCGGTGGACGTGGCCGAGCGCCGGGCGCGCGAGATCGGCGCGCTGGCGATCAGCCTGCAGCTCGATGTGATGGCGCGCGGCGGATTGCGCGGCCGCATTCTCGAATTCCTCCACGTCGAGGTGCGCGACCTGGACGCGGCCGCCGGTGAGGACATGGTGTTCGTCAGCGGCCCGTTGCCGGCGCATGCGGGCGGCGTGATCACCCGCCCGCTGGAATTCGGCGGCCGGCGCTGGGAACTGCGCATGCGGCCACTCGCCGCGTCTCCGGATACCGAACGGATGCGGTCGCTGTTGATCGCGGGCGTGTCGATCAGCGTGCTGTTCGCACTGCTGCTGTGGTCGCTGGCGAGCACGCATCGGCGCGCGCTCGCGCTCGGCCAGCGCATGAGCGCACGATTCAGCGAAAGCGAGGCCCGGTTCCGGACGCTCAACGAACTGCTGCCGGCGCTGGTGCTGCTGGCCGATGCACAGGCCGGCCGGATCACCTATGCCAACCAGGCGGCCCGGCAGCGTCTCGGCGAGGTGATCGGCCGGCCGCTGGCCTCGCTGTTCGCCGATGCCGGCGCGCGCGACGCGCTGCACGGCGCCGCGCGCGATGGCGGCTGGGACGGATACGAGGTCGCCGTCGTGTCCGGCGGCACCACGTTCTGGGCGCGGGTGTCGCTGGCCCCGGTGGTCGTCGACGACACGCCGCATCTGCTGCTGACCGCGACCGACATCAGCGAACAGCGCGCATTGACCGAACGGCTGAGCCACCAGGCCTCGCACGACGCGCTGACCGGGCTCTGCAACCGGCGCGAATTCGAGGGGCGGCTGACGCGCGCGCTGGGCCAACGCGCGAAGCGGCCCGGCAGCCCGTCGTTCGCGCTGCTGTACTTCGATCTGGACCAGTTCAAGGTCGTCAACGACCTCTCCGGCCATTCGGCCGGTGACCAGTTGCTGATCGAACTGGTGCTGGCGCTGCGGTTGAAGATGCGCGAAGGCGATCTGCTCGCGCGCCTCGGCGGCGACGAGTTCGGCCTGCTGGCCTTCGATGTCGACGAATCGATGGCGCTCGCGCTGGCCGAGCGCCTGCGCCGCTGCATCGACGCGGTGCGCTTCGTCTGGCACGGCCGCTCGTATTCGGTCAGCGCCAGCATCGGCGTGGTCATGGCCGACCGCGAGGGCGTGAGCCTCAAGGACGTCATGGCCTGGGCCGACAGCGCCTGCTACCTGGCCAAGGAGAACGGCCGCAATCGCGTGCACCTCTATCGCGAGGACGACGACACCACGCGCCGGCACGGCGAGATGGAATGGGCCAACCGCCTGCGCGTCGCGATGGAGCAGGATCGCCTGCGGCTCGACTACCAGGAGATCGTGCCGGTCGGCACTGTCTCGTCGGGCGGCGCGCACGTCGAACTGCTGCTGCGCCTGACCGACGAATCCGGCAACGAGATCATGCCGGGCACCTTCCTGCCCGCGGCCGAACGCTACGGCCTGATGCCGGCGGTGGACCGCTGGGTGATCCGCACCGCGGTTGCGAATTTCGCCGGCCTGCATCCGGATGGCGAGGCGTTGTGCACCTGCGCGATCAACCTGTCGGGCGCCAGCATCGAGGACGACGATCTCGCGGACTTCATCCTCGACTGCATCGCCGAGCACGGTGTGCCGGCCGATCGCTTCTGCCTGGAAATCACCGAGACCGTCGCGGTGCGCAGCCTGCTCAAGGTCGCCGGCGTGATCGAACGCCTGCGCGCCGCCGGCTGCCGGGTCGCGCTGGACGACTTCGGCGCCGGCATGTCGTCGTTCGGTTATCTGAAGAACCTGCCGCTGGACCTGATCAAGATCGACGGCAGCTTCATCCGCGAACTCGACAGCGACCCGATGAGCCGCACCATCGTCAGCGCGATCGTGCAGATCGGCCACCAGCGAGGCCTGAAGGTGACGGCCGAATGGGTCGACAACCTGGGCGTGCGCGACGTGCTGGCCGCGCTCGGCGTCGACTACGCGCAGGGATTCGCGCTGCATCGCCCGGAGCGGGTGCTGTTCCAGCGCTGAGGAGGGCGGTCGTCGGGGTGATGCCCGTGTCAGCGCCGCGCCGTCAACACGCCATTGGGCGCCGCTGTGTCCTGAACGCCGCGTTCTCCATCTGGCGTGCGGCTTCGCGCGGCGCGTCGCGGCCGCTGGTCAGCCGGTTCGGTGTTCGGGTGGAGTGGAACAGCCGGCCGTCGCGACTCGACGATGCGCGGGGATTCGCGTTGCAAGCGTCCGGTGCATGTGGTTCGCACCCGCCGGATTGGAGCCGTCGATCGTGCCGTTACTTGCCGGGTTGTCGCCGGTGCACGGCCATTGACCAGGATCAATGACGGCGCGGATTCACGGGCGGATATTGCGCTGACCCAACGGAGGATTCGCCATGTATACGCATATTCTGGTTCCAACCGATGGTTCGCCGCTGTCCGATTACGCGGTCGGCGAGGCGCTCGTGCTCGCCAGGTCCGTGAATGCGCGGGTCACGCTGTTCACGGCGATCGAGCCGTTCCAGCTGATCGCCTTCGCGCCGGAACAGGTCGCCGAAACGCGCGATGCCTACGACCGCCATGCGCGGCACGAGGCGGAGCAGCGCCTGCAGCGCGGCGAGGCGAAGGCGGCATCGCTCGGCGTCTCCTGCGACACCGTGATCGCCAACAGCGGTGATCCGCACCAGGCGATCATCGACACCGCGAACGACCTGGGTTGCGACCTGATCGCGATGGCGTCGCATGGCCGTCGCGGTGTCTCGGCGCTGGTGCTCGGCAGCGTGACGGCCAAGGTGCTGACGCATTCGACGATTCCGGTACTGGTGTACCGGCATACGGAGGATTGAGGGTTCGAGTTTGCCGCAGGTGAGCGACGCGGCATGCGTGTTCCCGTCCCGACCCTTCCTGCGTCGATGGCCGCACGAATGTGCCGCCTGCGCCAGGCCGATACGGCGTGCGCGTCGTCCGGGAAGGCTCAGCGGCGAACCGCGAGCACGCCGTCGAGCGCGAGCTCGGTCTTCAATCCCAACTTCTCCAGTCGCCGTGCGACTTCGCGCGGCACGTCGCGGCCGCTGGTCAGCCGGTTCGGTGCGCCGGTGTAATGGAACAGCCGGCCGCCGCGACGCAGCACGCGCGCGAAGTGGTCGTAGAAGACCTGCGAATACAGTTCGCCGGCGATGCCGAAACGTGGCGGGTCGTGCAGCACGGCGTCGACACTGGCGACGATTGTCGGTGGAAACGTGGTTCCGGCTTCGCGGCCTGTTGTTGATGCGGCGCGACCGACGACGCCGCGGCCATGCAGCCGTGTCACGGCGGCGATCGACGTTGGCGGGTTCGACCGGCCGCACTGATCCGCGAAAGTCTCTGTTGCCCTGCAACTTGACAGCGTTGTCATCGATCGCGAAAGTCGCGGCCTTCGCGCGTGTTGCGTGCCCGCATCAGAACGAATCTCCCCTGGGAGGGGAACCATGGATCGACTCCGCCGGCCGCGTCTGCGCCTCGCATTGACACCACTCGCCATCGCCACGATGGCCTTCGGCGCCGCGGCGCAGGACACGCAGTCGAGTACGACCGCGCAGGACGACGCGTCGACGCTCGATGCGGTGATCGTCACCGTCGAACGCCGCGAGCAGGATCTGCAGAAGTACGCCGGTACCGCGCAGGCGATTTCGGCAGACGACGCGCGCGCGCTCGGCATCAACAACGAGCTGCGCAACATCCAGGCGCTGGTGCCGGGCATGAGCATGTCCAACCAGGAAGGCAACCTGGAAATCTTCATCCGCGGCGTGGGCTCGGCCAACAACACCGAACTGGGCGATCCCGGCGCGGCGCCGCACATCAACGGCGCCTACATCGCGCGTCCGCGCGGCCTGGGCGGCATGTTCTACGACATCGAACGCGTCGAGATCAACAAGGGTCCGCAGGGCACATTGCGCGGACGCAATGCGCTGGCCGGTACGCTCAACATCGTCACCAAGCGGCCTGACCTCGAGGAATTCGGCGGCTACGTGCAGCTGGAGGCCGGCAACCGCGACCACCAGGCCGGCGAATTCGCGGTGAACTTCCCACTCGGCGGTTGGGCGGCACTGCGCGTGGCCGGCTACAGCGTCGAGAAGGACAGCTCCTTCCGCAACGGGGGCGCCGACCAGAGTCTCGATCCGGCCGGCATCCAGGACGAAAAGGGCGGCCGCGTGTCGTTCCTGTACCAGCCCGACGACAAGCTCAGCGTGTTCGCGATGGCGGACATGGGCAAGGAAGGCGGCACCGGTTACCCGGGTGCGAACATCTTCACTGCGGCGGAAGCCGGTTTCAGCCCGGACGAGCTGAACATGCGCGACGTGGTGTACCGCGGCCGCCAGGGCGTGCTCGACAGCACCATCTGGGGCGCGCTGGCGAACGTGCGCTACGATTTCGGATCGGTCGCGCTGGAATACAACACCAGCTACCGCGACGTCGACTACCGCCAGACCAATGCCGCCAGCGAAGGCGTGCTGTGGCCGGGTCGCGACGTCAGTCCGCGCGGTTCCGGCAATCCGGATGGCTTCGACTACGACAACTTCTCCACGCAGTACTGGCTGACCCTGTCGCAGTCGCAGACGCACGAATTGCGCCTGTCCTCGTCGGGCGACAGCCGCTTCAACTGGACCACCGGTGCGTTCCACTTCAACGAGGATCAGCAGGTCGGCTACCTGTCACTGGCCGACAAGGGCACGTGGTTCTCCGGCACCGAGTTCACGATGCCCGACGTCAACGGCCGCTCGACCGCGCTGTTCGCTGACGGCACCTTCGACGTCAACGATGCGTTGCGCCTGAAGGCCGGCGTGCGCCGCACCCGCGAGGCGAAGTCGCGCTACGGCATCGGCGGAAACTGGGCGCTCGGCCTGCCGGGCGTGGGCGGCGATTTCGCGACGCGCCTGGGGACCGAGGGCTTCGTGCCAGCCTTCATGCAGCGTCCCAACTTCGACGTGACCGGCCTGACCTCGCAGGCGGACATGGCGCGTTTCCTGCTGCAGGGCATCCTGCAGCACGGTCAGCGCGACACCATTTCCGAGCAGATCGGCGCAGTGCCCGGTGGCGGCGATTTCGGCTGCGTCGATCGCCCTGACATCGGCGGCGACACGATCGATTGTCCGTACCAGCCCTGGGTGCAGGTCAACGGTATCCCGTCGCAGCAGTTCGGTGAGAGCCGGTTCGACTTCACCGACTGGCGCGCCGGCATCGAGTTCGATCGCACCGATGACCATATGCTCTACGCCACGGTCTCGACCGGTCACAAGGCCGGCGGTTTCAACGACACCTTCGACGTCAACGAGATTCCCGAAACCTTCAGCCCCGAGTCGATCCGGGCGTTCGAAGTGGGCAGCAAGATGAGCCACCGCTGGTTCGGCCGCCCGGGCAACTTCAACGTCAGTGCGTTCTACTACGACTACACCGACCAGGTGTTCCAGGACCTCGCGGTGATCTCGCTCAATCCGGATGGCGAACCCGCGGGTTATTCGCTGGTCAACCGCAACATCGGCCGTTCGGCGATCTACGGCATCGAAGCCGAGAGCGTCACGCGCTTCGGCGGCGGCTTCATGCTGCACGTGAACGCGCTGGCGCTCGACAGCGAGATCAAGGAAGGCGTCGTCGGCGACGCCCGCAGCCAGAACTACGACTTCGGCGGTGTGACCTCGCGGATCGACCTCAGCGGCAACGAGTTGCCGCTGGCCTCGCGCTTCACCGGCAACGTGCGCCTGCAGCACATGCGTGAACTGTCCTTCGGCTCGCTCGACTGGCAGCTGCTCGCGTCCTACCGCTCGGCGTACTACCTGACCCAGTACAACAACCGCGACGTGGTCTACGTCGACCAGGCGGGTGACTTCGTCCGGCAGGAGGATGCGGCGACCGCCGGCTTCCCCGATCGCCAGCGCGGCGAGGTCACGCTCAACGCCGGTATCGGCATCACCTCGCTCGACGGCCGCTGGCGCTACGAGTTGTACGGCAGCAACCTGCTCGACAACGACGTCTCGCAGAAGGCACTGGTGGGATCGCGGCTCAATATCCGCTTCCTCAACGATGCGCGCAGCTATGGTGCACGCGTGCGCTACCAGTTCTGAGCGAGGCCGGAGCGGACCATGACGGTGTTCCGCGAATGAAGCGGAATCGAGCCACCGGATGTCCATGCATCCGGTGGCTTTTTCGTTTCCGTTGCCGCGTTCTCTTCGGTGAAGATCGCGGGTGATCGCAGTGCAGTGCGAGCGGCGATCTGGCGATCGCGTCAGCGCTTGACCGCGAGCACGCCGTCGAGCGCGAGCTCGGTCTTCAATCCCGACTTCTCCAGTCGCCGCGCGACTTCGCGCGGGACGTCGCGGCCGCTGGTCAGCCGGTTCGGTGCGCCGGTGTAGTGGAACAGCCGGCCGCCGCGACGCAGCACGCGCGAGAGGTGGTCGTAGAAGACCTGCGAATACAGTTCGCCGGCGATGCCGAAACGTGGCGGGTCGTGCAGCACCGCGTCGACGCTGGCGTCGGCGACTTCGACGATCGCCTGCGAGATGTCGGCATGCGCCAGTTGCAGGCGGCCGCCGGTGGCGGCGGCATCGGGATCCGGCGACCAGGGATTGAGCGTGCGCAGCCACAGCACGTCCTCGTTCTTCTCGAACGAGTGGATCCGCGTGACGCCCGATTCCAGGCAGCATGCGACGAAGTAGCCGAGGCCACCGCAGGTGTCGAGCACCACCTTGCCGCGTGGCGCGACCAGCGCGACCTTGCGGCGTGCGTCCTCGATCGGCGAGATCCGCGCCGACACCAGCATCTTGATGCCGTCGATCTCGAACGTCGGCGGACCCCAGTCGGTCGGCACCAGCTTGATCAGCGAACGCCCGTAGCGCGAGACCGGTGACCAGTCGTCACCTTCCCGGACGTAGATTGTGCGGTCCTTGAGCACACCCGGCCATGGATAGGCGCCGTCGCGCCATGACCAGTGGGTGTCGGCGAACGTCACCGTGTCGATGCTGCGGCCCAGATCCAGCGAGCCGGTCCACGCTGCCGCGCCTGCGCGGCGCGCCGTCAGCATCGCCTCGGCGGTGTCGCGGGTCAGCAGGGGGCCGATGGCGTGGGGCATCGTGGTGTCGGACAGCGAACGGGCGGGCATCGTAACCGACCTGTCGCGAGCCCTCCGGAACCAGTAGCGAGGTACCAGTGCAGTGGACGATTACATCGCCCCTGAATGTTCCGCGACCACTGACGCGGATGCATGACAAATCACCGTGTCATGACCCTTCGAATCGGTACCGGTTCCTCATGGCCGTAAACGCAGCTTGAACGGAAAGGCTGTTGATGCGTGCAGCACGGGTGAAGGTTTGTGTGCGCTTCAGGCACGGCGGTCTCTACTGCGCCCCGTGACGCGCCTTTGGCGTTGCGCAATTTCCCCCGCAGACGCGCGATCGAGTGCGCGTCCAAGACCAAGAAAGGATGGCCCCGATGAAGAAGCTCCTGATTCCCGCCGCGATCGCGGCTGCGCTTTGCGCACCCACCGCCTTCGCCCAGAGCACCGGCGGCGACACCTACCGTCCGGACCTGCAGGTCGGTGAAGGCAACGCCTTCATCGCCGGCAACGTCGGCCGCACCGACGGCGGTACTGCCGGACGCTTCGGCACCGGCGATTTCAACGTGTTCGAGAGCCGCGACGGCCGCAAGACCGGCTACGGCCTGGTCGGCGGTTACCGCTGGAAAGTCGCGCCGAGCTTCGGCATCGGTATCGAAGGCGGCTACACCGACCTCGGCAACATCGTGGTGCGCAATGCGTTCCGCGACGACGACGTCGATCAGCGCGACGACACGAATGCGCTGCGTGGCTGGCAGATCGGCGGCAACGCCCGATGGAATGTCGCCCCGGCGTGGTACGTCAGCGGCCGCGGCGGTTACTTCCGCGCGTCCGACAACAACGTCGACTACTACAACTCGGTCGGCCAGAACCTCGGCCTCGAGAGCGGTGGCAGCGATGGCCGCAACAGCTGGTACGCCGGCGTCGGCACCGGCTGGAACGCGACCGAGAACTTCAGCGTCGGCGTGCATTACGACTACTACCGCGCCAAGTCCGGCGACGTGCGTGATCCGGCAACGGGCGCGCGCTTCGAAGGTCCGAAGCGTTCGACCGCACTGCTGGGTCTGACGGCCGAATACGCGTTCTGATTGCGCGGCAGGCGATGTGACGACAGAGCGGGCGCCCTTGGGCGCCCGTTCTTTTTTGCGGGACCCGTTGGTTTCGTAGAGTGGGTAGAGCGCCGGGAAACCCGCCGCATGCCGATGTATCCGGGCCGATGGATTTCGCTGCGCTCTACCCATCCTACGTGCTGTCTCGGCTGTAGGGATTTGTAGGAGCGCGCTTGCGCGCGATGGTGCTGTCCCGGAGAAGCCTCATCGCGCGCAAGCGCGCTCCTACATGACGGCCGCCCGTGCCGGGAACCTGCCGGACTGTTCCAGCCACAGCGCGCGGTGCCGGCGCAGCGACTGGCCGGACGGTGCACGATTCGCGGCTGCTTCACGCGCGCGGAATGGCGCAGGTGGCTCCATGGCCGCCCGTCCCCGCACCTGGAGTCCTCCATGTCCTCAGTCACCGCCACGCCCCGCGTCCGCCTGCACATCGACGACACCGGCGGCGAAGGCCGTCCGGTCGTGCTGATCCACGGCTGGCCGTTGTCGGCCGAATCCTGGAAGGCGCAGACGGGCCCGCTGCGCGATGCCGGCTACCGCGTCGTCGCCTACGACCGGCGCGGCTTCGGTCGCTCGGACAAGCCGGACAGCGGCTTCGACTACGACACCCTCGCCGCCGATCTCGCCGGCGTGCTCGAGGATCTCGATCTGCGCGACGTCACCCTCGTCGGCTTCTCGATGGGTGGCGGCGAAGTCGCGCGCTACATCGCCAACCACGGCGAGGACCGGCTGCACAGCGTCGTGTTCGCCGCGGCCGTCCCGCCCTATCTGCTCAAGACCTCCGACAACCCGGACGGTCCGCTGACCGAAGAGAAGGCCAAGGAAATGGAAGATGGCCTCAAGCAGGATCGCGACACCTTCTTCGACGGTTTCACCCGGGATTTCTTCAGCGCCAACGGCGAACTGAAGGTCGACGAGAAGACGCGCCAGGACGCGATCGCGCTGTGCAGGCAGTCCGACCAGACCGCGGCGCTGGGTTGCATGAAAGCCTTCGCCACCACTGATTTCCGCAAGGACCTCGACCAGGTCACCGTGCCCACGCTGGTGCTGCACGGCGACAGCGACGCCACCGTGCCCTACGAGGGCTCGGGCAAGCGCACGCATGCGGCGATCGCCGGCAGCGAGGTCGTCGTGGTACCGGATGCGCCGCACGGCTTCAATGCCAGCCACGCCGATGCGTTCAATCGCGCGCTGATCGCGTTCCTGCAGAAGTAACGTCACGACAGCGGTGGCACACGGAGGCCGCGTCCGTCGACGCGGCCTTCGTCTGTCCAATCACCTGAATCGTCGTTCGCCTCCACCCGCATCACGCGCCTGCGTCGACGAGGGCGTCATGCACGCCCACGCACCGTGGCCGCAGCCCCCGAACCGGAAGCCACGCCATGTCCGTTCCGATGCCCGCCACGTTCGCCCGCTACGACGATCGCCTTGCACTGGCCGACCCCGATGAAGCGCAGCTGGCCGCCGATCTGGTTGAGGTGCTGCAGTCGATCCAGCAGCAGACCCTCGAAGACGAAGGCCACGGTCTGCGCGCGGTCCATGCCAAGAGCCACGGTCTGCTCGCCGCGACGCTGCAGGTCGATGACGGCCTCGCGCCCGAACTCGCGCAGGGACTGTTCGCACGACCCGGGCGATATGACACCGTGCTGCGGCTGTCGACGACACCGGGCGACCTGCTGTCGGATCGCGTGTCGACGCCACGCGGCGCGGCGCTGCGCATCTGCGGCGTCGAAGGTCCACGCCTCGAAGGCAGCGAGGACATGGCCGTGCAGGAATTCGTTCTCGTCAACGGGCCGACCTTCAATTCGCCCAACGGCAAGGCATTCCTGCGCAACCTCAAACTGCTGGCGAAGACCACCGACCGCATGGACCGCACCAAGCGCGTGATCTCGGCGATCCTGCGCGGCACCGAGCGTGGCCTCGAGGCGATGGGCGGCGAAAGCGCGAAGCTCAAGGCGATGGGGGGCGAGCCGCCGCACCACATCCTCGGCGAGACCTTCTTCAGTCAGCTGCCGCTGCGGCACGGTGACCACATCGCCAGGTACCAGCTGGCGCCGGTTTCGACATCGCTGCGCGCACTGACCGACGTGCGTCTCGATCTCGGGGACGACGATGCGATCCGCGACGCGGTCGTCGCGTTCTTCCGCGACAACACCGCCGAATGGGAACTGCGCGCGCAGCTGTGCACGTCACTCGAGGAGATGCCGGTCGAGGACGCGAGCGCCGAATGGGACGAGGCACGCAGTCCGTTCCGCACCGTCGCGCGCCTGGTCGCTGGACCGCAGGCCGCGTGGACACAGGCGCTGAGCCGCGAGATCGACGACGGCGTGGGCTTCAGCCCGTGGCACGGCCTGGCGGCGCACCGTCCGCTGGGCGAGATCATGCGCTTGCGCAAGCCGGCCTACGAGGCGTCGCACGCGTTCCGCGCGCACCACAACGGCCAGCCGCTGCAGCGGGGCTGTCCGTTCGCGGGCGCGGGCCCGACCGGCTGATGCAGCGCGTCGCGGAGGTGCATCCACTTCCGCCGTGCCGCTGTACTTCCCGCGCGCTGGCATCATGCGGCGATGCCGCCGTTGACCCTCGACCATCTGCGCCGCCATGCGGTGGCGCGCTCGCTGTTCAAGCCGACGACGCTGATGCGCGCGGTCGCCAGGCTCGGCTTCGTGCAGGCCGATCCGATCCGCGCGCCGGCGCGTGCGCAGGACCTGACGCTGCGGCATCGCGTCGTCGATTACCGCGCCGGCGATCTCGAACGGCGCTATCCGCGGCTCGCGCTGGAAGAGGATTTCTTCGTCAACTACGGCTTCCTGCCACGGGCGACGCAGGCGCTGATGCATCCGCGCACCGCGCGCGAAGCCTGGACGCCCGCGCGCTGGCGGCAGGCGCAGGCGGTCCGTGCGTTCGTCGCCGAACGCGGCGTGGTGCATCCGCGCGAGGTCGATGCGCATTTCGCGCACGGCAAGGTCACCAACTGGTTCGGCGGATCGTCCAATGCCAGCACCCAGCTGCTCGACGGCATGCACTACCGCGGCCTGCTGCGCGTCGCGCGCCGCGACGGCGGCACGCGGGTGTACGCGGTGCGCGAACCGGACGCAGCAGTGCTGGATGCGGACGAGATCGACCGGCGCCTGGACGCGATGCTCGACCTGCTGGTGCGCAAGTACGCGCCGCTGCCCGAAGCCAGCCTGCGCCAGCTGATGTCCTATCTCGGACGCGGCGTGCCGCAGTGGCATGCCGCCCGCGCCGCGACGCTGGCGCGCTCCCGCGCGCGCCTGGCCGGTGCACGTGTCGATGGCGTCGACTGGGTCTGGCCCGCCGACGAATCGCCACGGAGTCGACGCTGGCGTCCCGATGCGGCGGTCCGGCTGCTGACGCCGTTCGATCCCGTGGTCTGGGACCGGCGCAGGTTCGAACTGCTCTGGCACTGGCGCTACCGCTTCGAGGCGTACACGCCCGCGCCGAAGCGCCAGCTCGGCTACTACGCGCTGCCGCTGCTGTGGGGCGATCGCGTGATCGGCTGGGGCAATGTATCGGTCGTCGCAGGCGCGCTTGTTCCGGGCTTCGGCTACGTCGACGGCAAGGCGCCACGCGATGCGGCGTTCCGCGACGGACTCGATGCCGAACTCGAGCGGATGCGGGCCTTCCTCGGCCTGGCGTGACGCGCGACGCGGCGGGCACCGCATCGCGCGCGCGGCGCCTACTGGATCAGATCGACCTGCAGCACCGCGGTGTCGGTCAGCAGGCCGAAGTGTCCGGTCGCGATGGTGTGGCTCGCGTTTTCGCCCGGCAGCGTCGAACTGTGCACGCCGCCGACGCTGCAGACGCCGCCGTAGCAGACGATCTGGTCGATCCACGACTTGATCGAATAGGTCTTCATGCCCAGCGGCCTGCCGGCCAGCGACGCCAGCAGCGGACTGTTGACCGACAGGCCCTGCGCGCCGCAGGTCGAGGTCGCCACGTTCCACGGATACGTACCGCAACTCCACAGGCCGCGGTAGGCACCGGCGATGCCGACGAAGGTGGCGACGTCGTTGGCCAGGCCGTAGGCGACGATCTGCTTCGCCGCCAGCGTGACGCCCATCGAATGGCCGATCACGTCGATCCTGCCGGTGCACGAACGCGCGATCGCCTCGACCAGCGCATCGAGCACCGGCGTCTCCTCGCTGCCGTTGTGGTCGTTGCAGGCGGCGCAGGTCTTGCTGCCCCAGTTCGGACGCAGGATCTCGAAATCGGTCCAGCCGCGGGCACGCAGTTCGACGTAGGTGTTGTCGAACTGCGCGGGCGTGCCGGCATTGCCGTGGACGAGGACCACGGCGTCGCGACACGCGGCCTGCGCGGCCGAGGCGAAGATGGCGACGAGGAGGATCAGCAGCAGGCGCAGCAGACGCGTATCGCGACGTTCCGGAAACCAGGGCATCGGGACTCTCCCACGGCCCGCAGGCCGCACATGGTGGCGCGGCCGGCGGTGCCGGTCGCGGTGGGGCCATGTGGGGGAACGGCCGACGGATCGATGTCAGCACGCCGGCCCGGGCGGCGGCATTGGACTTTCGGCCGGGCGTGACGCGGTTCACATGCGGGGTCAGGTCTTCTCGCCGACCCAGACCTGCATCTCGACCGTCTGCAGCCAGCCGTAGTTGGTCAGAAAGGCCACGTCCGCCGCGTCGCGGCCGTAGGCGACGACGATGCGGCCGCCGCGCGGCGCGGACTGGGTGGCGTCGAAGGTGTACCAGCGCCCGTCGAGATAGGCCTCGAACCAGGCATGCAGGTCCATCGGTTCCAGGCCGTGCAGATAACCGACTACCATCCGCGCGGGAATGCGCAGGCTGCGGCACAGGGTGATGCCGACATGCGCGTAGTCGCGACACACGCCCGCGCCGTGCGCCATCGTGTCGAACGCGTCGGTGGTGGCGTCGCTGACGCCGTAGCGGTATTCGATGTGGCGGCGGATCCACGAGACGATCGCGCCGACCTGGCCCGCGCGCGGCCCGGCCTCGTCGATGATCGCCTGCGCGCGCTCGAAGGCGCGGTCGCTCGGGCAGTAGCGGCTCGGCAACAGATACTGCAGGGCGTGGTCGGGCAATGTGACCGGCGGCATCGGCGCGGTCCACGGCGCGACGGCAATGTCGCGCTCGGTCTCGACTTCGAGCTCGGTGCGGATCCGCATGCGGCCGCTGGGCACGACGAAGCGCTGGCACAGGTTGCCGAACGAATCGACGAACTCGGTGGGCCGCACGTGCGGTTCGAACGCGTAGTGCTCGCTGACCAGCCACTGTGCGTCGCCGCTGCGGGGTCGCAGCATCGCGACGACCGCGCAATCGACCTCCGCCTCGACGACGAGTTCGCAACCGGCCAGCAGGCGCATCGGGCGTCCTCGGGAGTGAAACACGCACGCTAGCGGCCACGACGTGTAGCGCGCGTCGCTGCGCTGGCGGCGTCGCATCCGGCGGCGTAGGCTGGCCCGCACGCCAGACGACCGTCCGAGTTTATGCACGCTTCCAATCCGGCACAGCGCGACGTCGCGGCGATCGGCCGCATCGCTGCGGTCCCCAAGATCCTCGAAGTCATCACCCGCACCACCGGCCTGCGCTTCGCCGCGGTCGCGCGTGTGACCGACGATCGCTGGACCGCCTGCGCGGTGCGCGACGAGATCGCGTTCGGCCTGGCGCCCGGCGGCGAGCTGGAACTGCGGACGACGATCTGCAACGAGATCCGCGAGCATCGCCGCCCCGTCGTGTTCGGCCACGCCAGCGCGAACCCGCAGTTCGCCGATCACCCCACGCCGCGGCTCTACGGCCTGGAGAGCTACATCTCGGTGCCGATCCACCGCGTCAGCGGCGAGTTCTTCGGCACGCTGTGCGCGATCGACCCGCTGCCGTCACGGGTGGAGACGCCCGAGACCCTGCAGATGATGGAGCTGTTCGCCGAACTCATCGGCACCCAGCTCGAGAGCGACGAGAAGCACGCGCTGAGCGAGGCGGCGCTGCATACCGCGCTGGATGTCGCCAGGTTGCGCGAGCGCTTCATCAACGAGGTCGGCGACGAGCTCAAGACCCCGATCCAGGCGCTGGTCATGGACGCCTACCTGATCAGGACCACGCCGGCGCTCGACCCGGACATCCGCGAGTGCGTGGTCGACATGGAAACCAATCTCTGGCGCATGGCCGCGCTGGTCGGCGGGATCAACGACTTCGCCCACGACAAGCTCGGCGGCGGCGTGCCGCTGGTCCGCACGCCGGCCGCGACGCTGGCGGCCGGACTGCAGCACGTGCTGTCGCAGGTCGTCAGCGCGCACCCCGAGCGCGCGCTGGTGGCGTCGGTGCAGATCGACGCCGACGTCGACTGCGATCCCGCGCGCCTCGGCCAGCTGCTGGTGAACCTGGCGCACAACGTGCTGCGCCACGTGGCGACGGATGCGACGGTGTCGATCGAGGTCGCGACCACGACCGGGACGCTGCAATTCGGCGTGCAGGCGCCCGGCCTGGCGCTGACGGTCGCCGAGCTCGACGGTCTTCGCGGCCCGCTGGCCGCGCGCGCCGGCAGCGCACGCGGACCGCGGGCCTGGGATTTCTTCATCGCCGACGAGATCGCGCGGGCGCACGCGGGCCGGATCGAGGTCGCGGCCGTCGCTGGCGGCGCGCGTCTGTCGTTCGTGATGCCGCTGCGTGCGGCGGGCGGCGATGCCGCGGCCGCGCCGCCGGTCCCGGGCTGACGCCGGCTCCGCCGCGCCGTCGCCGGTGCGGTCCGCAAGCGTCATGCAGTCGATGACCGCGGCGTGGATACGCGATGCGCGCAGGTGTCGTCACGCGGGCTCGGCGGGTCAGGCTATCCCTCGCCGTGTCTCCGTGTGCAGGGGCATATGTCACGCATCCGGACACGCGCCAGGCCGGTGGGTTCACGGCCGTGCGACGCCGCCGGCGCGAGCGTGGCAGGCCCCCCACCCAGGAGCATCCGCGATGAACCAGCCCGCGCAGCAACAGGACGTCCCCGGCGTCGAGAAGAAGCTCGATCCGCCCGCCGATCACGGCGAAGACAGCTACCGCGGCAGTGGCCGGCTCGAGGGCAAGGTCGCGATCATCACCGGTGGCGACAGCGGCATCGGCCGCGCGGTCGCGCTCGCCTATGCGCGCGAAGGCGCCGACGTGCTGGTCAGCTATCTCGAGGAAGACGAGGACGCGCGCGAGACGCAGCGCCTCGTCGAAGACGCCGGACGGCGCTGCGAACTCGTGCCCGGCGACATCGCCGATCCCGCGCATTGCCGCGCGATCGTGCAGAAGACGGTCGACGCCTTCGGCCGCATCGACATCCTCGTCAACAACGCCGCCTACCAGATGAGCTACGAGTCGCTCGACGAGATTCCCGACGACAAGTGGGACTACACCTTCCAGGTCAACGTCACCGCGATGTTCCACCTGTGCAAGGCCGCCGTGCCGCACATGAAGCCGGGCGCGTCGATCATCAACACCAGCTCGATCAACTCCGACAAGCCCAATCCGACGCTGCTGCCGTACGCGACGACGAAGGGCGCGATCGCGAACTTCACCGCCGGCCTCGCGCAGCTGCTCGCCGACAAGGGCATCCGCGTGAATTCGGTCGCACCGGGCCCGATCTGGACGCCGCTGATTCCCTCGACGCTGCCGCCCGATGCAGTCAAGACATTCGGCAACCAGACGCCCCTCAAGCGCCCCGGCCAGCCGGCCGAATGCGCCCCGATCTTCGTGCTGCTGGCCTCCGACGAAGCGAGCTACATGAGCGGCGGCCGCTATGCGGTCACCGGCGGCGTGCCGATCCTCTAGCCGCGCGGGGTATTGCCGGGATAGCGCGAAGATGCGGATTCCTTCACCTCGGCGTGGCACCGGCGGGTGCATATCGTTCGCACCCTGCAATCCAGCAGGCCGGAGACGATGACGTGGACAAGAATCGCAGCGAAGGCGCCAAGAACCAGGTCAAGGGCACCGCGAAGGAAATCGCCGGCAAGGTGACGGGCAACACCACCAAGGAAGTGGCCGGCAAGGCGCAGAAGACCGCCGGCAAGGTCCAGAGCGCGGTCGGCAAGGCCAACGACGACGCCCGCAAGGGCCGCTGACACGCCGGCAGGTGTCACGAACGGGCGGCTTCGGCCGCCCTTTTCGTTTTTGTATGTGAGTCGAGGCGTTCGCTTCGCTGGATAGCGGCGATGCGCAAAATGCTTCTGGGTGGAATCTGACCTTTCATCAACCAGAAAAACCAGCACCTCTCCCTCCGGGAGAGAGCCTGCCCCGGACTTGATCCGGGGTCGACGCGCGTAGCGCGTCGGGTGAGGGCAGGGCTTTCAGGAAACAGCTTCACACAGCGCCGGCGCACCCATCCCACTACCCGGGCGCAGTCACCCGCTCCAGCGCCTCCAGCATTCCCAGCGCCGCATCACGCGAATTCCCGCACATGTCCGGCGCCGGCCGCAGCGAGCCGCAGAACGCAGGACGCTCCGGGCGTCCGAACAGCCTGCATCGCAACTGCGCATCGAGCTGCACGCACGCGACGCCGGCCGGCTTTCCATGCGGCATGCCCGGAATCGGCGAGGTGATCGAAGGCGCGATGCAGCAGGCCGCGCAGCCGTCCCGGCATTCCATGACGGATCAGTGCACGCCGTGCACGGTCGCCCGCGCCAGCGCTGCCCCATCGAACAGCGTACGGCGTTGCGCCTCCAGCCCCGGGCCCACGATGTCGTGCGCGCCCATGACCGGTTTCAGTCCGCGTTGACCAGCAGCGCGTCGCGGGCCCGCAGGGCCTCGAACACCGCCGCGGTGTCCGGCCGCACGCCATGCCACAGCGCGAAGCTTTCGGCGGCCTGCTCGACCAGCATGCCGAGGCCGTCGATCGCGTCGCGGCAGCCGTGCGCACGCGCCCACGCCAGGAACGGCACCGAGGCCTCGCCGTAGCTGAGGTCGACCGCCGCGGTGCGCATGCCCACCAGCGAGCGCGGCAAGGCCAGCATCGCGCCATCGCGCCCGGCCGAGGTCGCATTGACGATCAGTTCGAACTCGCCCAGTTCGCCGAGTTGTTCGAGATAGCGCGGATGCACGCGGCCGGGTTCGCCCAGTGCGTCGGCCAGCGCATCGGCGCGGCTCGGCGTGCGGTTGACCACGTAGAGTTCGGTGATGCCGGCTTCGAGCAGCGTCGGCGCGACGCCGCGCGCTGCGCCGCCGGCGCCGACCAGCAGGGTGCGCCGGCCGCGCAGGTCGAGACCTTGCCGTTCGGTCAGGTCGCGGACCAGGCCGGCACCGTCGGTGTTGTCGCCGTGCCAGGCATCGCCCTGCCGCAGCAGCGTATTGACCGCGCCGGCGCGTTCGGCCCGCGCGCTGCGCGTCGACGCCAGCGCGTACGCGTGCTCCTTGAGTGGCAGCGTCACGTTCGCCCCGATGCCGCCCGCCGCCGCGAATGCCGCCAGCGCATCGGCGAACCCGTCGGGCGCCGCATCGATGGCCTCGTAGGCGACGGCGATCCCGGTCTGCGCGCCGAACGCGGCATGGATGCGGGGCGACAGCGAATGCGCGACCGGGTGACCGAAGACGGCAAGACGGGCAGGCGACATGGAAGCCTCTGGATGCGGCACGCCGGGCTGGCGTCGGCGCAGTCTAGCCGCGCAACCCGGCGTCGGGGTCACGATGCCGGCATGCGACCGGACGCCCCGGTACGGAAAAAAGATGACGGGCGCATGCGCCAGACCCGGCAAAAAGTTGTATACAGCGTCACATAACCGATGACGTGGTACGGCAGGGGGCTCGCCCGCCATCGGAGGGAAGGGTGTCGCTGCGGTCGACAATCCGACGGCGGCGCCATCGAGGTCTGGCAGGTTCCATCCACTAGGGGAAACATCCGCATGTCACGCATTCGAAAGGTCGGGGTGGCTTCGGCCCTGCTCGGCCTCGCCGTCGTCGCGGTCGCGAGTACCGCACTTCCATCCCGTGTCCCGGCCATCGGGAACGCGGTCGATTCCGCCAAGGCCGGTGTCGGCGCGCTGTTCGGCGCGTCGCCGGCGGCCGATACGACCGTGGCGGCCGCCACCGGCGGCACCGTGTCCGCGCCGCTCGCGCCGGCCCTCTCCTCCGGCACGCCCGAAAGCTACATCGTCGTGTTCGAAGAGCCTGCGCTGGCCGCCTACAAGGGCGAGATCAGCGGCCTGGCCGCGCCGGCGCGCCGCGTCGATGCACGCGGCAAGTCGCGTCTGGACGTCAGGAGCACGAGCGCGCGCAACTACGTCAGCTATCTGCAGGGTCGCCAATCCGAGCTCGTCGGGGCGATGGCGCTGCGCGTCGGCCGGCCACTGGATGTCGAGTACCGCATGCAGCACGCGCTCAACGGCGTGGTGGTCGAGCTGACCACGACCGAAGCCGCGCGCATCGAGCAGCTGCCCGACGTGCAGCTGGTCGAGGCCTACCGCGAATACGTGCTCGACACCGATACCGGTCCGAAGCTGATCGGTTCCGAGGCCGTCTGGGACGGCACGTGGAGCGGCGCGACGGGCGCGTTCCAGGGCGAGGGCATCGTCTACGGCATCCTCGATTCGGGCATCAACTTCGGCGCGCCCTCGTTCGCGGCGGTCGATCCGGTCGACGGCTACCAGCACGACAATCCGCTGGGCGCCGGCAGCTACCTCGGCACCTGTGCGCCGGGCGGCGTCGACGCCGGCCGTTGCAACGACAAGCTGATCGGCGGTTACAACTTCGTCTGCGGCGCGCCGGGCAACACCTGCGGCCAGCCCAACATCCGGGAAGAGCCCGGTTTCGGCGACACCAACGGCCACGGCAGCCACGTGGCCTCGACCGTCGCCGGCAACCGCCGTGACGTGCTGTTCCGCGGCAACACGCGCCGGATCTCCGGTGTCGCGCCGCGCGGCAACATCGTCGCCTACGACATCTGCTACACCAACACCGCGACCGGCCAGGGCCTGTGCCCGAACAACTCCGCGGTCGCGGCGGTCAACCAGGCGATCGCCGACGGCGTCGTCGACGTGCTGAACTACTCGGTCGGTGGCGGCGCGCAGCCGTGGACCGAAGCGGTCTCGCTGGCGTTCCTCAACGCCACCGACGCCGGCATCTTCGTCGCCTCCTCGGCCGGCAACAGCGGTCCGGGCCCGAACACCATGGGTCACCTGGAACCGTGGGTCTCCTCGACGGCGGCGGCCCAGCACGGCCGTGGTTCGTTCGCGCTCGCGCTCGACGTGACCGGCCCGGGCAACGTGCCCGCGCAGCTGCGTCCGGTGCTGGTGGAGGAAGGCACCGGTGGCGTCGCGTTCAACACGACGATTCCGGGCACGACGGCGCTGCGCGTCAGCAGCGGCATCGACACCGCGACCGACGGTTGCGCGGCGTATCCGGCCAACACGTTCCAGGGTGCGATCGCGGTGATCCGCCGCGGCACCTGCCCGTTCACCGACAAGGCGATCAATGCCGCCAATGCGGGTGCGGTCGCCGTGGTGATCGCCAACAACGCCGCCGGCGGCATCATTCCGTCGGTCCCCGGGGCGACGGTGCCGGTCTTCGGCATGCCGCAGGCCGATGCCGACGTTCTGCGCAATTTTGTCGCAGCGAACCCGACCGCGACCGGTGGCGTGCTGTACCCGCCGCTGGTGCTGCCCAACACCGCCGATGCGCTCGGTGCCTTCAGCTCGCGTGGTCCTGCGGGCACGTTCGACCTGGTCAAGCCCGACGTCACCGCGCCCGGCGTGAGCATCCTGGCCGTCGTCGCGGGCACCACGATCAGCGGCTTCGAGAACGCGATCGACCTCTACAACGGTACCTCGATGGCCTCCCCGCACCAGGCCGGTGCCGCGGGCCTGATCCGCCAGGCGCGTCCGACCTGGTCGGTGCCCGAGATCAAGTCGGCGCTGGCGCTGACCGCCAAGACCGAAGTGTTCAAGGAGGACTCGGTCACGTTGGGCACGCCGTTCGACAAGGGCAGTGGCCGTATCCAGGTCGACCGCGCGATCAATGCCGGCCTGGTGATGCACGAAACCAAGGCGAACTATCTCGCGGCCAACCCGGCGCAGGGTGGCGACGTGTCGGCCCTGAACCAGCCGAGCCTGGCGAACCGCAACTGCTTCAGCAGCTGCTCGTTCATCCGCACGTTCCGCAATCCGCACGGCAGCGCATCGAGCTGGCGCATCAGCTTCTCGGGCGTCAACGCGACGGCTACGCCGTCGACGCTCAAGGTGCCCGCCGGTGGTACGGCGTCGGTCCGCATCACGGTCAACACCCGTGACCTGGCCGCCAACGGCAATTGGAGCTTCGGCGAAATGCGGCTCGAGTCCAGCGCGCCGGTGCTGGGCGTGCAGCGCGCACCGCTGACGCTGCCGATCGCGATCGCGATCCAGGCGCCGGTGATCAAGCTGCCCGAGTCGATCTCGCTGGCACTCGCCACCGGTCGCAGCGGCACCGCGACCGGTTCGGTCGGCAATGCCGGCGGTTCGCCGCTGAACTACACGGTGGCCAACACCGGCAGCGGCAGCGTGCCGGTCGCGGATCGCCTGCGCGGCACCTTGACCAATGGCTATCGCGGCATCTACCGGACCGATGCCGGTGCGCCGGTCGCGCAGATGGTCGCCGACGATTTCGTCATCGAATCGCCGACGCGTCTGACGTCGATCCTCAACGAGGGCTTCGCGGTGGGCGGCACGTTCACCGCGACGCAGGTCGGCTGGGCGATCTTCCCGGACGTCAACGGTCTGCCCGCCGGCAATCCGGTGACGACGCCCAACGCCGCGGTGTGGCGTTTCCTGGGGGCGACGAACGCGCCGGGCGTGCAGGTGTCTGGTACCAACCTCGGCTTCAACTTCAACGCCGCGGGCCAGAACAACGTCGTGCTGCAGCCGGGCCGCTACTGGCTCGTCGCGTACACGCGCGGCGCATATGCCACGACCTGGGCGTGGTACGCGTCGCCGGTCGGGAACGGCAGCTTCGCGTACATCGAGATCGCCGCCTCCGGCGCCGGCAACTGGTCGCTGCTGACCAACTACGCCGGCCTGTCGATGCAGGTGCGCGGCGAAGTGGCCTGTGGCGCACCGTGGCTCGGGGCGGTCACGCCGGCGTCGGGTACGGTGCAGCCGGGCGCGAGCCAGGCCAACCGTCTGGCGCTGAACGCGGCGGGTCTGAGCGCGGGTCGCCACGTCGGCCACCTGTGCGTGAGCAGCAATGATCCGGCGACGCCGAAGGCGGCCGCTCCGGTGGTGCTGACGGTCAACTGACCGTCAGCTTCAGGTGACACGGAAACGCCCGGGCTTGCCCGGGCGTTTTCTTTGGCGGCTTGCCGGGGCGGACGCTTGCGCGATGGCGCTTTGCAGACCGGCCCGTGGCAGGTTCCCGCGCGCTCACGCTGTGCAGGGGCCGCGCGCCGATCTGCTGCAGCGCGCCGTGCGGATCTTCGGTTTCCCGGAACGAAGCACCCGGGATCGCCCGGGCGTTGTCACTTCACGGATGGCCCGTATCGACGCGATGGAAATCCTCGTGAAGCCTCATCGCAAGCAGGCGCGCTTCGAGATGCCCGACGCTCCGATCAGCCCTCACGCAGCCAGCGCGCCGCATCGAGCGCGAAGTAGGTCAGCACGCCGTCGGCGCCGGCGCGCTTGAAGCCGAGCAGGGCTTCGAGCGCGCACTTGCGCTCGTCGAGCCAGCCGTGTCCGGCAGCGGCCTTGAGCATCGCGTACTCGCCGCTGACCTGGTAGGCGAACACCGGCACGCCGAACTCGTCCTTCGCGCGGCGCACGATGTCGAGGTACGGCATGCCGGGCTTGACCATGACCATGTCGGCGCCTTCGTCGAGATCCTGCGCGATCTCGCGCATCGCCTCGTCCGAGTTGCCCGGATCCATCTGGTAGGTCGACTTGTCGGCCTTGCCGAGCGCGCCCGACGAGCCCACCGCATCGCGGAACGGACCGTAGAACGCGCTGGCGTACTTGGCGGCGTAGGCGAGGATGCGCGTGTGCACGTGGCCGTCGGCTTCGAGCGCAGCGCGGATCGCGCCGATGCGCCCGTCCATCATGTCGCTGGGCGCGACGACGTCGGCGCCGGCGCGCGCGTGGCTCAGTGCCTGCTGTACGAGGGCGTCGACGGTGATGTCGTTGACGACGTAGCCGCCGGCGTCGGTGATGCCGTCCTGCCCATGCGAGGTGTAGGGATCGAGGGCGACATCGGTGATGACGCCGAGCTCCGGGAAGCGCGACTTCATTGCGCGGATCGCGCGCTGGCACAGGCCGTCGTCGTGCCAGGCGGCGACGGCGTCGAGCGACTTGGCGTCGGGCGCGGTGACCGGGAACAGCGCCAGCGCCGGAATCCGCAGTTCGCTCGCGGTCTCGGCGACGCGCAGCAACTCGTCGATCGACAGGCGCTCCACGCCCCGCATCGACGGCACCGCGGCGCGGCCGTCGACCTCGTGGATGAAGACCGGATAGATCAGGTCGTCGGCGGTCAGCGTGGATTCGCGCATCAACCGGCGCGAGAAGTCGTCGCGGCGCATCCGCCGCATGCGGGTATCGAGTCGGGCCATGGCGCGGATTCTACGCGTGCGCTCCGGTAGCGGACTGCGACGCCGCGTCGCAGGGGTCGCCTCGCAGCGTTGCGGTGAAGCGCCTCGCGCGCAAGCGCGCTCCTGCAGAGGAATCGCTGCCATGGCGGGGCGGCACTGTAGGAGCGACCTTGGTCGCGACGGGGCTCTCACGAAAAAGCCCCCGGACACGCACAGGCGCGCGCCCCGGATCACTCGGCGTCGTGGACGCCGTCGATTTCCAGCGCCAGCTCGCGCCGGCAGATCGCCGCATGCAGCACCACGCGTGGCAGGCGGTCGCCGAAGCGCGCGTCGAAGGCATCGGCCACCGCGGCGAGGTCGGTGGCGTCGCGCACGTAGATTTTCAGCCGCGAGCCGGCGCCGAATGCGGCTGGCAGGTCCGGCTTGCGGCGGCGCGCCGAGGCGATCAGCGCGTCGAAATTGGCGAAGGTCTCGTCGAGCTGGGCCAGCAGTTCGCCCTCGTGCTGCGAGGCGTGGCCGACGATGCTGGCCGTGCCCGAGAGCATCAGCGGCATCGCACTGCCGGCCGGCGGCAGCATCGCGCGGGCGAAGCTCGGTGACTGCGGGCCGTGCTCGCGCGGATAGCGGTAGGCGCTGACCTGGCGCGGATTCTCGACCGGCGTGCCCGGCACGCGTGCGGCCAGCCAGTAGACCTGGATGGTGCGGGCGTCGTCGCAGCGGCCGATCGCGGTGGCGGCCGGCAGTTGCGAGGGGTCGAACGAGCCCAGCCCGCGCGCGCGGCCCACGCAGAACTGGCGATAGCGCTCGGTGTCGCCGTCGCCGTGGGTGATCGCGTCGAGGTAGTTCCAGATCCGCAGCAGGTGCGGGAATTCGCTGTCGCCGATGAAGCGCGTCAGGGTGCGGTACGCGTGCTCGGCCGCGAGCAGGATGCCACTGTGGTCGCCTTCGCCGGTGTGGCCCTCGGGCTCGTCGACCTCGATCGCGCCGAACAGCAGATGACCGTCGGTCGACCAGGCGATGTTACCGTCGCGGCCGTGGCGGACCGGCGCCTGGCCGCGCCAGACTTCCAGCGGCGCCGCGCCGTAGGGCTGCAGCGGCACGCGCAGCCAGCGCGGATCGTCGAGTACGGGCGCCGCGTCGCCGAAGCCGAGCACGGCGAGCACGTCGGATTGCGCGAGCAGGTCGGCCGGCGCGGTGTCGTCGACGTAGTCGACGCGCAGGCGCGGCAGCGGTTCGGGATGCAGCGGTGCCGGTCGGCTCATGGATTGCCCTCGTGCAGGGTGTCGCCGCGGAAGCCGACGGTGGCCTGCCGGCGCCGGAGCAGCCAGCCGCGCAGCGCCTGCGGTGCGATCGCGACGGCGTTGATGGCGTAGATCAGCCGGAAGACGTAGAGACGCCAGCGGACGGCTGCATTGTCGAAGACGTCGCCGGCGAGCATCGAGATCACCGCCTGCTCCACCTGCAGATCGTTGCGCGGCGCCGAGAACAGGCGCTGCATGACCGGGGTGTTGAAGCGGTGGATGAACCAGGTGAAATGGCGCAGGCCGCGGTCGAGCCGTGCCTGCATCGCGCGCTGCAGCGAGGCCTCGCGGCCGGGCGCGCGCAGCGCCGCATCGACCACCGCCGCGCCGCGCCGCGCGCTGTCCATGGCGAGAAACACGCCGGAGGAGAAGATCGGATCGACGAAGGTGTAGGCATCGCCGACCAGCAGCCAGCCGGGGCCGGACATGCGCGTCGCGCCATACGAATAGTTGCCGGTCGCGTGGACCGGCGCGATGCGCTCGGCGCCTTCCATGCGCGCCCAGACCGCCGGATTGCCCTGCAGCGTGCGCATCAGCAGCGCCTCGTTGTCGAGACGACCGCTGTCGGCATTGCGCTGCTTGAGATAGTCGGGCATGCACACCGCGCCGATGCTCATCACGTCGTCGGGCAGGGGAATCAGCCAGAACCAGCCATGCGGGAAACGCGCGATCGTGATGTTGCCCGCATCCGCGCCCGGATGCCGGCGCACGCCGCGGAAATGGCTGAACAGTGCGGCCGACTGGTGGATGCGACTCTTGCGCTTGGTGCCGAGCCGCGACGACAGGAAGGTGTCGCGACCACTGGCATCGATGACGTAGCGCGGCCGCCATCGCAGGCGGGCGCCGTTCGGGCCGTCGGCCTCGACGCGGGCCGGGCGTCCGTCCGCGCCGAATGCGACCTCGACCACACGCGTACGCGCATGCGTCTCCACGCCGTTGGCCTGCGCATGCACGAACAGCAACTGGTCGAACTGGTCGCGGCGCACGTGCACGGCGTAGTCGGATTTGGGTTCGAGCGCGCGCGTGAAGTGGAACACGTGGCTGCGCGCCGCGTCGCCGGGCAGCGGGAAGTCGGCGCCGGCCTTGTGGACGCCGATCGCGCGCACCTGCTCGAGGACGCCCAGCTCGGCGAGGATCGGCATGTTCATCGGCAGCAGCGACTCGCCGATGTGGAAGCGCGGATGCGCATCCTTCTCGAGCAGGACGACCGAGTGGCCCGCGCGCGCGAGCAGGGTCGCCGCGGTACTGCCGGCCGGACCACCGCCGATCACCACCACATCGACATCACACGCGTGAGCGTCGGTACGGGCAGGCACGGGATCGGGCAACGTGGGTGTCATCCGGCTGAAATGGGCGGCGGGCAGGCGCGCATCATAACGGAAGCCTTCACGCCGGCCCGGAGTGCTTGCGCGCGCCGGTCCGATGCCGGATCGTGGCAGCCCTGCCACTCCACGGAAGTCCCGATGTCCGCCCAAACCGAAGCCGAACGCGCGCTCGCCGACCTGCTGGTCGAGAGCCTGAACCTGGAGGACGTGCAGGCGGCCGACATCGATCCCGAAGCGCCGCTGTTCAACGCCGGACTGGGCCTGGATTCCATCGACGCGCTGGAACTCGCGCTGGCCGTCAGCAAGCGCTACGGCTTCCAGCTGCGCTCGGACAACGACGAGAACCGGAAGATCTTCGCCTCGCTGCGCGCGCTGTCGGCGCACATCGAGCAGCACCGCACCACTTGATCCTGCTGCTGCAACTGCTGCTGGGGCTCGGTTACACGGCCCTGGCGCATCTCGCCAGCCTCCGGCACCACGACGGCCTCGCGCTGGGCGCGCTGGTGTTGCTGATCGCGATGCTGGTCGTCGAGCCGCTGCTGGCGCGGCGCCCCTGGGCCTTCGTCGCCACGCCGCTGCTGGCCTGGGGCGCGTGGGCGCTGTACGCCGCCGGCCACGCCGCGCTGCCGCTGCTGCTGGTGCCGGTGGTGTTCGTCGTCGCGATCGCCTGGCTGTTCGCGCGCACGCTGCGTGCCGGCTCGGTACCGCTGATCACGCGCATCGTGCTGGGCATCGAGGGCGGCGACGGCCCCGAGGCGCTGGGTGCGGACCTGCGCCGCTACACCCGCCTGCTGACCGCCGCCTGGGCCGGCGTGCTGCTGCTGATGGCCGGCGCCAACCTGCTGCTCGCGCTGCTGGCCAGCCCGTCGGGCCTGCTCGAGAGCGTCGGCGTGGCCTCGCCGCTGCCGATCAGCCAGGAGCAGTGGTCGCTGTGGGCGAACCTGCTGAACTACGGCGTGATCGGCGGCTTCTTCGTCGTCGAGTTCGCATTCCGCAAGCGGCGCTTCCCGGGCCGCTACAAGGGCTTCGTGGATTTCCTGCGCAAGCTCGCCGGCCTCGGTCCGGTGTTCTGGCGCGATCTGCTGCGCTGACGGGCCTGGCTGAACGCATCGCGCGCGATGCGCGGCGGTCACACGGGATATCCTATGCGCTCATGGAATACCGACAGACCCGTGCCGCACCCGGGGCCGCGGCGTTCGCGGCCTTGTCCGCACGCGCGATCAATGTCCTGGAGTGCCTGTACACCCTGCTATGGACGGCGGGCTGGATCAGCGCGTCGCTGATCCGCCAGGCGGTTACGGGCCGGCGTGATCTGGCGCTCGACATGGCGCGCACGCACTGGGCGCCGGGCCTGGTCAATCCGGCCGGTGGGCTGACGGTCGAAGGCGCCGACGCGGTCGACTGGAGCCGGCCCTACATGGTGGTGGCCAACCACGAATCGCTGCTCGACATCTGCGTGCTGTTCATGGCCGTGCCGGTGCCGCTGCGCTTCCTGCTGAAGCAGGAAATGCGCCGGGTGCCGTTCCTCGCGGGATACGCGCGTGCGACGGGCATGTTGTTCATCAGCCGCGAGGACCGGCGCGCCGGGCCGCTGCTGCGGCGCCAGGTCGCCGGGCTGCTGGGGTCGGGCCGCTCGCTGTGCCTGTTTCCCGAAGGCACGCGCTCGCGCGACGGTCGCATGGGCGAGTTCAAGTCGGGTTCGTTCCAGGCCGCGATCGACGCCGGCGTCGACGTGCTGCCGATCGCCCTGCACGGCACCGGGCGCGTGTTGCCGCCGACCGGGTTCTTCCGCACCTGTCGCGGTCCGATGCGGGCCACGGTGGGGACGCCGATCCGGGTCGAAGGACGTGTCGGCGCCACCGGCCGCCAGGCCGTCGCGCGCGAGGCGCAGGACGCCGTGGCCGCGATGCTCGGCAAGCGCTGACCGATGGCATCGCATGCGTTCGTGATCGATGCCGCGCATCCCTGCCTGCCGGGCCACTTTCCGGGGCAGCCGCTGGTGCCGGGCGTGGTGATCCTCGATCGCGTCGTCGCGGCGGTCGAGGCCACGCACGGCCCGCTGGCCGCGCTGCGGTTGCCGCAGGTGAAGTTCGTGCAGCCGCTGCGGCCCGGCGAGCAGGCCGTGATCGCGCTCGACGATGCCGGTCGTGACGGCATCGCGCGCTGGCGTTTCCGGGTGGAGCGTGACGGCGTGCTGCTCGCCAGTGGCGAGCTCGTCGCCGACGGTCCCGCGCTGGCATGAGCAGCGAGTGGAAGGCACGCCGCGAGGGCGGCGGGCGGCTGGCGTTGCGGACGCTGCTGGTGTTCGCCTCGCGCTGCGGACGCGCACCGGCGCGCGCGCTGCTGTATCCGATCGCGCTGTATTTCATGATCCGGCGCGGCGCCGAGCGTCGCGATTCGCGGCACTATCTGGCGCGCATGTTCGGCCGGCCGGCCACGCTGGGCGAGGTCGCGCGGCATTTCCGCACCTTCGCCGCGACCATCCTCGACCGGCTGTTCCTGCTCAGCGAGAACACGCGCCGCTTCGACGTGCGCGCGCAGGGCCTCGAGGCGCTGCATGCGCATCTCGATACCGGCCGCGGCGTGCTGCTGTTCGGCTCGCACCTGGGCAGCTTCGAAGTGCTGCGCGTGCTCGCGAGCCAGCGCCCGGACTACGCGATCCGCGTCGTGCTCGACCGCGCGCACGGCCAGGCGATGACCGAGCTGCTCGAAGCGCTCAATCCCGAGGTCGCCGCGACGGTGATCGATGCCGGCGAAGGCGGGCCCGCGGTCGCGCTGGCGATCCAGGAAGGCCTGGCGCAGGGCGCGATGGTCGCGCTGCTGGTCGACCGCAGCCAGCAGGGTGGCACGACACTGGCGGTGCCGTTCCTCGGCGCACCGGCGCAGTTCCCGGTTGCGCCCTGGCTGCTGGCCTCGGTGCTCAAGGTGCCGGTGATGCTGGCGTTCGGCCTGTACCGTGGCGGCAACCGCTACGACCTGGTGTTCGAGCCCTTCAGCGACGGCATCGACCTGCCGCGCCGCGAGCGCCAGGCCGGCGTGGCCGCACTCATCCACCGTTACGCCGCACGGCTGGAACATCACGCACGCAGCGCCCCCTACAACTGGTTCAATTTCTATGACTTCTGGAAATGCGACGACCCTGCGCCCGTGGCCGGCGACCTGCCTGCTGCTGGCGACGCTGCTCGCCGTGCCGATGTGGGCGGCGGCGCAGAGCGCTGACACGGCGCAGCCGCGCGCGAACCAGTCACGCGACCGCGTGCCCGCGCCGATCACCGCGACCGGCCGCAGCGTCGATGCCGACTGGATCCTGCAGCGCCTGACCCAGCACGGCGCCACCGCGACGCCGTTCGTCGAATTGCGTACGTCCTCGATGCTCAAGCGCCCGCTGCTGCTGTCGGGCGAATACCGCCGCCCGGACACCGACACGCTGGTGCGCGAAGTGCGCGTGCCCTACGCCGAGACGACGACGATCCGCGCCGGCGAGGCGACCATCGCCCGCGACGGCCGCAGCCCGCGCACGTTCTCGCTGTCGCGCGTGCCCGAACTCGCCGCGCTGCAGGGCAGCTTCGGCGCGCTGCTGGCCGGCGACCGCAAGGCGCTGGAGACGGTGTACGCCCTCGAAGCCGACGGCGTGCCGGCCGACTGGACGCTGACCCTGACGCCGCGTGATCCGCGCATGGCAATGCGCGTGTCCGCCATCGTGCTGCGCGGCCGCGACGCCGAACTGCGCTGCATCGAGACGCGCCCGAAGCAGGGCGACGTACAGCCGACCCTGCTCGGCGGCGCCGCCACCGCCGCGACCGACGTCGATTCGCTGCAGGCCGCGCAGCGGCTGTGCCACGACGTCCCGCGTTGAGCGGACGGCCGGGCGTTCGCGACACACTGCTGCAGCGGCCCGGGCTGCGGCTGACGCTGGCCGTCGCGTGGTTGCTGGCGCTGCTCGCGCTCGGCTGGATCGCCGCGGCGAAACTGGAATTCAGCGGCGACCTGCGCCGTTTCCTGCCCGATGCCCGCACGCCGGAGCAGCGCCTGCTGATGGAGGAACTCGGCGACGGTCCGGGCTCGCGCCTGCTGATGCTGGCGATCTCCGGTGACACACCCGAGGCGCTCGCCGAGCGCTCGCGCGACCTGCACGACGCGCTGGTCGACGATCCGCGCTACACCCTCGTCGCCAACGGCGGCGATGCCGGGCTCGATGCGTTTCCCGAAGACCTGCTGCCGTACCGCTATCTGCTGACGCCGTCGTTCGACGATGCGCCGCTCGATGCCGACACCCTGCGCGACGCGCTCGACGCGCGCCTGCAGGATCTCGGCTCGCCCGCCGCCGGCCTCGTCGAGCCGCTGATCCCGTCCGATCCGACCCTGGAAGTGCTCGCACTGGCCGAGGCCTGGCAGCCGGCCGGCGCGCCGCAGCGGCTGCACGAGGTGTGGTTCGACCAGGCCGGTGCGCAGGCGCTGCTGCTGGTCGAGACGCGCGCCGCGGGGTTCGATCCGACCGGCCAGCTCGATGCCGTCGGCACGATCCGCGACACCTTCGCGCAGCAGGCAGGCGCGGGCGGCGCGACGCTCGAGGTCGTCGGCCCGGGCGCGTTCTCGGTCGACATCGGCGGGCGCACCCAGGCCGAGGCGCAGCGCATCGGCCTGGTCGACACGATCGGCCTGATCCTGTTGCTGCTCGTCGCGTACCGCAGCTGGAAGATGCCGCTGCTCGGCGTGCTGCCGCTCGCGAGCGCCGGCATCGCCGGCCTCACCGCGGTCGCGCTGCTGTTTCCCGGCGGCGTGCACGGCATCACGATCGCGTTCGGCTTCACGCTGATCGGCGTGGTGCAGGACTATCCGATCCACTTCTTCAGCCACCAGCGCGCCGGCCTGTCGCCGTGGCGCAACGTGCGCGGCCTGTGGCCGGCGCTGTCGACCGGCGTCGTCGCGACCTGCATCGCGTATGCGACCTTCCTGTTCTCGGGCGTCGACGGCCTGCGCCAGCTCGCGGTGTTCACGATCGCAGCCCTCGGCGTCGCCGCGCTGACCACGCGCTATCTGCTGCCGGGACTGGTCGATCCGTCGCCGCCGGACCTCGCCGACTCGCCGCGCCTGCAGCGCCTATGGCATCGGATCGAAGCACTGCCGCGGCCGAAATGGTCGCTCGCGGTACTGGCGCTCGCCGCCGTCGTCGCGATCGCCTCGAGCCCCGGCGCATTCTGGCAGAACGACCTGTCGAAGCTGACGCCGGTCGATCCGGCATCCATGCAGCGCGACACCGAACTGCGCACCGAACTCGGTGCACCCGATGTGCGCTACGTGCTGGTCGCACAGGCCGCCACCAGCGATGCCGCGCTCGCCGCGACCGCTGCGCTGCAGCCCGCGCTCGATGCGCTGGTCGCCGACGGCCATCTCGACGGCTACGACATGGCCGCGCGCTACCTGCCCGGCGCCGATACGCAACGCGCGCGTCAGGCGGCATTGCCGGACAGCGATGCATTGCGCGCGATGCTCGCCGACGCACTGGCCGGCTCCGCGTTCAACGACGATGCGTTCGAGCCCTTCGTCGAGGATGTCGCGCGTGCGAAGGCCGCCGCGCCGCTGACGCGCGCCGATCTCAAGGGCTCGCCGCTCGCGACCGCGGTGTCCGGCCTGCTGCTGGAACACGACGACCGCTCGACCGCGCTGGTCTCGCTCAGCGGTCTCGACGATCCGGCCGATGTCGTCGCGCTCGCCGCGCAGGCGCGTGCACCCGGTGTCGACGTGCGCCTGCTCGACATGAAGGACGCGTCCGAATCGCTGGTCGTCGAGTATCGCGGCCGCGTGCTCGCGGCGATGGCGGTCGCGCTGGTACTGCTCATCGCCACGGTGTGGATCGCGCTGCGCAGTCCGCGCCGCGTCTGGCGCGTGCTGCTGCCGACGCTGCTGACCCTGCTGGTGGTCGTCGCGGTGCTGCGGCTGACGGGCGTCGAGCTGACGCTGTTCCATCTCGTCGCGCTGATCCTCGCGGCCGGCCTCGGCCTCGACTACGCGCTGTTCTTCGAACATGCCGGCGACGATCGCGAGGATCAGATCCGTACGCTGCACGCGGTCCTCGTCTGCAGCCTGATGACCTTGCTGGTCTTCAGCCTGCTCGCGCTGTCGTCGATTCCGGTGCTGCGCGCGATCGGCAGCACGGTCGCGCTCGGCGTGGTCTTCAACTTCGTGCTGTCGCTGCTGGTCGCGCGCCATCGCGCGGCGATCGCGGCGGCGCGCGCCGAACCGGAGCCCGTCGCATGACGCAGGTCGATCGCGACACCATCGAATCGATGATTCCGCACCAGGGCGCGATGTGCCTGTGGGATGCGGTCACCGCATGGGACGCCGCCAGCGTGACGCTGCGCAGCGCGAGCCATCGCGATCCGGCGAACCCGCTGCGCAGCGACGGCCGGCTGCGCGCGCTGCACCTGTGCGAATACGGCGCGCAGGCGATGGCGGTCCACGGCGGCCTGCGCGCGCGCGACAGCGGCGCGCCGGTGCGGCCGGGGATGCTGGTCGCATTGCGTGGCGTGCAACTGCAGGTCGCGCGGATCGACGATCTCGCTGGCGATCTGGAATGCATCGCCGAAGTGCTGGTCGAATCGGACGACAGCCAGCAGTACGCGTTCCGCATCCGCTGCGATGGCGTGCTGCTCGCCGAGGGGCGCGCGGCGGTGATGCTGGGACCGGCGCATGACCTTGCGTGAGGCGTTGCGCGGGTGTTTTCACAATGACGGGTTTCGCTGCGCTCTATCCATCCTAGGGGCCGGTCGTCGTGTACTGAGCGTGCTTCGTAGGATGGGCAGAGCGCAGCGAACCCCATCGCATCGAACGCACGACGGCGGCCGAGAACCGCCCGCTACAATCTCCGCATGACCAATCCCGCATCCAGCACATCCGCACGGCGCGCCCTCGTCACCGGCGGCAGCGGCGACATCGGCGGTGCGATCTGCCGTCGCCTTGCCGCCGACGGCCTGCACGTGATCGTCCACGCGAACGGCAATCTCGCGCGTGCGCAGGACGTCGTCGCCGACATCACCGGTGCAGGCGGCAGTGCCGAGGCGATCGCGTTCGATGTCGCCGACGGCGACGCGACGCGACGCGCGCTCGACGGGCTGCTCGAAGCCGGGCCGATCCAGGTGATCGTCAACAACGCCGGCATCCATGACGACGCGCCGATGGCCGGCATGACGGACGCGCAGTGGAAGCGGGTCATCGACGTCTCGCTGCATGGCTTCTTCCACGTCACCCAGCCGCTGCTGCTGCCGATGGCGCGCAAGCGCTGGGGTCGCATCGTCAGCGTGTCGTCGGTCGCCGCCGTGACCGGCAACCGCGGCCAGACCAACTACGCCGCGGCCAAGGCCGCGCTGCACGGCGCGTCGAAATCGCTGGCGCGCGAGATGGCCAGCCGCGGCATCAGCGTCAACGTGGTCGCGCCCGGGGTGATCGCCGGCAGCATGGCCGACGAGGCGTTCCCCGAGGCGATGGTCAAGCAGATCGTGCCCGCCGCGCGCGCCGGCACGCCGGACGAGGTCGCGTCGCTGGTCGCATTCCTGTGTTCCGAATCCGCCGGCTACATCAACGGCCAGGTCATCGGCATCAATGGCGGCATGGGCTGAACACGCGGCGTTCGTAGTCAGGGCGCGGCTGCGCTCCGATGATTCGATCTTCCGCGCGCCGGTCAGGGTTTGAAGGCTCTCCAACCTCGGCGCAGACCGCGCGGGGCAGGCCGGCTGAACCGGTTGACAGCGACATCGCGTCGCGCCCCGATATCCACACCGGCTTCAGGTCGCCGGGAAGATGATCGACCAGCACCCGTCCGGGGCCGACCGAATCGAGGCATCGCCATGCGCGTCTTCCGTACCCTGCTGCTCCTGTTGGCCGTCGCCGCCGTTGCCGGCTGCGCCAGTTCCCATGTATTGACCGGCACGCCGCGCGCGCCGATCGATCCCGCGCAGGTGCGCATCTACCACGGTCCGCCGCCGGGCCAGTACGAGGAGATCGCGATCCTCAACACCAGCAGCGGCGCGCTGACCTACGGCGAGCAGAACAAGGTCGATTCTGTGCTGCAGAAGCTGCGCCGCGAGGCCGCGCAACTCGGCGCCAACGGCGTGCTGTTCCAGGGCACGGCCGACGCCGATCGCGGCGGTGGCGGGGTCAGCGTGGGCGGCGGTGTCGGACGTGGCGGCGGCCGCTCGTTCTCGTCGGCCGGTGTCGGCGTGAACATCAGCCCGCAGCAGAAGTACGCCAGCGGCATCGCGATCTGGGTGGCGAATCCGCCGCCTGCAGATACACCGCAGCCGGTGCCTGCGCCGGGTAACTGACTTTGCGGTTCGGATGCTCTGGCGCAACGGCGTCGGAACATCCGAACTTGGTCGTCATCGCCGTGTTCGAAGGGGCACAGATCGGGAAAACACACATCTCGTGGGGGTGGCTCCTGTGGAAGCCGCCTTGGTCGTGATTCCGATAGCGGTGAAGCGGACGCGACTACGGCATCTCGCGTGAGCGCGCTCCCAAACCAGCCATAAGTGCTGCTCTAGGCTCGCTCTAGGCGGCGCGGCGCAAGCTTCAGCACCGGGTTCTGTTGGATACCGATGCAGACCCGAAAAGCACTCGTCCGTGGGCGTGGTTCTGGTGGGTACGGCCTGGGCCGCGATTGCGATAGACGTTCAGCAGGCGCGACAACGGAATCGCGCGCGAGCGCGCCGCAAGATCTGGAACTGCTGGTGCTCGCTCAAGGCGTGCGCGGCGCATGCGCCAGCACCGGCGGCGCATCGACATGGCGGGCACGCGCGGGCGCGAGCAGCGCGAACAGCACGCCGGCCACGACCCCGCCGATCGCCATCCAGAACGTGCAGCTCCAGTCGCGGGTCGCACCCACCAGCAGCGCGACCGGTGCCAGCAGGTTGACCAGCGGGATCGCGAGGAACACGGCGAGACCGCCGGCGAGTGCGAACAGCGGAATGCGCGCGGCCGGCGGCAACTTGCGTTCCACCAACGCGGCGACGACGAACGCGACCAGCAGCGCCGGCAGCACGACGTACCCGCCGTAGGTCGGGAAGAAACCACTGAAGATGTCGCGCAGTGTGGCCTGCACCCGTACCGAACCGACGTCGGCGCCGATCGATGCGAGCGCGGCGAGGTTGTACTGGCTCTGCACGATCGAACCCCAGACGATCGCCAGCACCAGGGTGAGCAGGAAGGCGGGCACGACGCCCCGGAATGCCGACGCTTTCACTCGATGTTCTCCCGTTCCGTGATCGACTCGGAGTTCGATTGGCGCATACGCGCGATGGAGGCAGGGTGATGATGCGAGGACTCTTGGCGTGCGTGCTCGGTATGGCATTGGCGGCGGCGGCCTCGCCCGCGCGGGCCGACTACCGGGTCGAAACGGTGGTCGAAGGCCTCGAGCATCCGTGGTCGCTGGCGTTCCTGCCGGACGGTCGCGCACTGGTGACCGAACGCCCCGGGCGGTTGCGTGTGATCGAGAACGGCGTGCTGCGCGAAGCGCCGGTCGAGGGTGTGCCGGCGGTCTTCGCATCGGGCCAGTCGGGGTTGCTCGAGGTGTTGCCGGCGGCGGATTTCGCCGACAGCGGCCTGTTGTTCCTGTCGTTCGCGCATGGCGAGAAGAAAGCCAACCACACCCGCATCGTCCGCGCGCGATTCGACGGCCAGCGGCTGACGGACGTGCAGCCGATCTTCACCACCACCCCGGCCAAGTCCGGCGATCCGCATCCCGGCGGCCGCATGCTGCTATTGCCCGACGGGACACTGTTGATGGCGATGGGCGATGGATTCTTCCATCGCGAACACGCGCAGAAGCTCGACAGCCACATCGGCAAGATCGTGCGCATCAACACCGACGGCAGCGTGCCCCGGGACAATCCGTTCGCCAGCCGCGCCGGCGCGTTGCCGGAGATCTACAGCTACGGCCACCGGCACGTACAGGGACTGGTCTACGATCCGGCGCGCGAGCGCATCTACGCGCACGAACACGGCCCGCGCGGCGGCGACGAGCTGAACATCATCACCGCGGGCGCGAACTACGGCTGGCCGCTGATCAGCTACGGGCGCGACTACAGCCGCGCACTGATCACGCCGTTCACGCGGATGACCGGCATGGAGCAGCCGATCGCGCAGTGGACGCCGTCGATCGCGCCGGGTGGCCTGGCGCTGTACGACGGCGATGCGTTCCCCGGCTGGCGCGGCAACCTGTTCGTCGCTGCGCTGGCCGAGAAGAGCCTGCGCCGTGTGCCGATGGCCGGCGGCGAGCCGGGCGAGCAGCAGATCCTGCTCGAGGAAGTCGGCGACCGCATCCGCGACGTGCGCAACGGACCGGACGGCGCGCTGTACGTGTTGACCGACGAGAAGAACGGGCGCGTGCTGCGCCTGCGACCGGACAACTGAGCGCGTCGATGCGCCTCGCGCGGCCGGCGACGCGCCGTCGTCGGCCTGTCCGGAACGCCGTCTTTCCGACATCCGCCGGAAAGCTCTTGAAGTTTGCGCTGCGTCGACCGGAGTCGGCGCTGCTTGGCGGCTGAGTTCCTAAGCCGCTGGATCCCGGCGTGCGCCGGAATGACGGGAAGCGCTGATTCCGACTCAGGCGGCGTCGGCGTACCAATTCGCGCCCAGCGATGCCGGCGCATCGTGTGTGTCCACCAGCAGGGCATCCAGAGCGCGGCCGTCGATGTCGGGGTGGGCGTCGCGTGCACGCGCGAGGATCTCCGCGGCGAGCCAGCGCATGCGCGCGACGTTGTCGCCGATCCGGGCGACGAACGCGTCGGTGTCCAGTGTGTCGGACAGCGCCCGGTTCATCTCGCGGAACCAGCCGATGTGGAACTGGTCGAGCACGCGCGAGGTCGGCGCGGGGCCGACGATGTTGCGCTCGCCCCACTCGCGCAGCAGCGGCTGCATCGCCAGGTTCAGGGCACCCGCTTCGTTGAACGCCGGGCGCAGGCGGCCCAGCGTCGCCAGGTCGGTGATCCGGTCGGCGAAGAACAGCGGCGCCAGCAGGGACCAGTAGTACGTGTAGTCCCAGATCACCTTGACCGGCATGACCTGCTCGTCGCCGAACAGCGGGTACTGGTCCTGGTAGAGGGTCAGCGTGTTCTCGTAGAACGAGAAGTACAGCTGCTGGTAGAGATCGGCATACGGTCCGATGTCGCTGCCCGCGCGGTCGCGCTCGATCAGGTCGCACACGTAGGTGTTGCTGATCGCGATGAAATCGCTGCCCGGCGAATAGAACGGGTCGAGGAACAGGCCGGCCTCGCCGGTCAGCGCCCAGCGCTGCGCGGAGAACACCTGCTTCACGCCGTAGGAGAAATGGCGCAGGAACAGGAAGTCCTGCAGCGTGTGCTCGCTGCGGTCGAGACTGGCGGCGACCTGCGGCTGGTGCGTGCGCAGCCACGCCATCGCCTTGGCATGGGTGTTCATCGTCTCGAGCGGATGCATCTTCGCGTCGCAGACGATGCCCAGCGAATGCGCACCCGACGACAGCGGAATCAGCCAGAACCAGTAGCCCGGCCCGCACATGTGGTTGGTCGAGCGCCAGCGGTCCGGTGGATCGCAGCGCTGCAGCCAGTGCGCGTCGTCGGACCAGCCGTTGGGATCGACGATGCCGTCGACCCGCCACCACACCGCATTCGCGTCGTGGTCGTTGGCCATCGCCAGACCGAGCTTGCGCTTGAGCAGGCCGGCGCGGCCGCTGGCGTCGACGACCCACCGGCACGACAGCGCGTGCGTGGTACCCGCCTGTTCGAAGCGGATCGCATGGTCGCCGTCATCGTCGGCCAGTTCGATACCGCGCACCACCGCGTCGTCCTCGAAACGCACGCCGAGCGCACGTGCGCGTTCGCCGAGGAAGTTCTCGAACCGGCCGCGGTCGATCTGCCACGACGGCGTCGGCAGCAACTGGCTGACGCCCAGCTCGGTGCAGCGGTCGATCGCGTCGCTGCCCTCGGAGAAGAAGAAGCGGAAACCGAACTTGCGGATCTGCTCGGTGTCCAGGTGCTCGCGCAGGTCGAGCACGTTGGCGAAGTAGTGCGCGCCGATCTCGACGCTGGATTCGCCGACCTTGTGCGCGGCCTCGCGGACCGGATGCGCGCGGCGCTCGACGACGGTGACCTGCAGCCCGGGATCGCGCCGGCGCAGCTGCAGGGCGAGGGTTAGCCCGGCCAGGCCGCCGCCGAGGATGGCGACGTCGGTGCGATGGTCGCCGTCGGCCGGGGTGGCGCCGTCTGGGTCGTGCATCAGCCTGCTCCCTGCATCGGTTCGTGGGCCATCGGCGCGTCCGGCGTCGCGCCGGGATCGTCGATCACCGGGGGCCGCGCGCGCACATTGCGGTAGACGCGCAGCACGCCGCCTTCGCGCACCACCTGCAGGAACACGTGCGAGGTGATCCGGTAGAGGTCGCGGAACAGACGGAAATGGCTCTTGCGGAACTGCTCGTCGGAATCCGCGCAGTGGTAGCGCGTCTCCACCGGCACCGACACCACGCCGCAGCCGAGCCGGCGCGCGGCGCTGATCAGGATCTGCGCCTCGAACACGAATCCCTCGCCGGGCACGTTGTCGAGCGCGAGCACCGGCGCCGGATACAGCCGCTGGCCGCTCTGCGTGTCGACCATGCGGTAGCCGCAGGCCCAGGCGATGCCCCAGTCGCCGAAATCGTTGCCGATCCGCCGGTACCAGGGCTGGGTGCCGCGTTTCTTCAGCCGCGCGCCGTTGACGATGCAGCCCGGGTGCCGGTTGGCGGCTTCGATCATCCGCGGGATGTCGCTCGCGCGATGCTGGCCGTCGCCGTCCATCGTGACCACCGCGGCGAAGCCGCGACGCCGCGCTTCGGCGAAGCCGTCGCGCAGGGCCTGGCCCTTGCCCATCCGCCGCGGGTGACGCAGCAACGTGACCGGCAGTGCGGCGACGATGTCGGCCGTCGCGTCGTCGGAGCCGTCGTCGACGACGATCACGTGTTCGCTCCAGGCCAGCGCCTCGCTGACGACCTCGTCGATGCGCAGCGACTCGTTGAGCGCGGGAATCACCACCGCGACGTTGCCGCGGTGCAGTGTCGGCTGCTCAGCCATGGGCCTGCTCCGCCTGCGCATGCGTGGCCTGCGCAGGCGCCGCATGGGCGATCTCCAGCGACAGCGCACGATGCGGGCCGGCGCGCAGCATCGCGCGCGATCCGCCGGTGGCGAGCGCGTCGAACAGCGGCAGCATCTGCGCCATCGCGTTGCGCTGGGCATGCGTGGCGAGCGGCCCGGGCGGATCGAGCTCGGCGCCGTCGCGCAACGTCGCATGCAAGCGCGGGCCATCACCGTCGCGCACCAGCACCAGCGCCGCGCCGAGCAGGCCTTTGCTTCGGGTCACCGTGCCGAGCAGACCGGCCGATGCGGTGTCGTAGGCGACCAGCAGCACCGCGGGGCTGCCGGTGGCAAGCTGCATCAGCGCTTCGAGCAGGCCCTGCGCGAACGTGGCGTCGTAGGCGCTGAGCGCGGTCGTCGCCTCGGTGCAGCCGGCACCGATCGTCCAGTAGCCGGCCGCGGCGTTGTGCACGGAGTTGTGGAACTTCGTCGGCGAAATCGCGGTGGGATCGGTCGCCAGCGTGTCGCACATGTAGTCGGTGATGCCCAGGTCGCCGTGCGTCGATGCGAACACCGACGGCAGCGTCTCCGGTGCGATGCCGGCATCGCGGCAGGCGACCATCGCGACTTCGAGCGCGACCGCGACCGAGCCCGGCGCACGCCGGCGCTCGTTCGGCGCCAGCAGCTGCGGCGATGGACGCGCGGGCGCGGATTCGGGACGCGTGCCGTCCAGCGCGAATGCGCGCGCGGCGTCCCAGTCCGGCAGGCCGTCGGTCCAGAAACCGATGCCGGCGATCGTCGCCGACAACGGGTTCGGCGCGCTCATGCCGCCACCTTGCCGAACACCAGCGAGCAGTTGTTGCCGCCGAAGCCGAAGGAATTGTTCATCGCGAAGCGGATGTCGGCCTCGGCATTGTCGAAGCGGATCTGCGGGCCGCACGCGGGATCGCGCACGGTGCTGTCGAGGATGCCCGGCAGCAGGCCGGTCTCCAGTGCGAGCAGCGCGAACACCGATTCGACGATGCCGGCCGCGCCCAGGGTGTGGCCGGTCCAGCCCTTGGTCGAACCGGCGTGTAGCGTGGCCGGGAACAGCGCATCGACCGCGCGCGCCTCGACCGAATCGTTGGCCGGTGTCGAGGTGCCATGCAGATTCAGATAGCCGACCTCGGCCGCGTCGATGCCGGCGCGATCGAGCGCGCCGCGCATCGCCAGCGTCGCGCCGAGACCTTCGGGATGCGGCGCCGACATGTGGTGCGCATCGCTGGATTCGCCATAGCCGCGCAGCTGCAGGCCGGAATCGCCCTCGCTCGCGCGTTCGAGCACGGCGAACCCGCCGGCCTCGCCCAGCGACAGACCGTCGCGCGTGGCGTCGAACGGGCGGCAGCGTTCGCTCGACACCAGACCCAGCGCATTGAATCCGAACAGCACGCTGCCGCACAGCGTGTCGACGCCGCCGACCAGGGCCGCATCGACGAGGCCGGCCTCGATCATCCGCGCCGCCTGCGCGAAGACCTTCGCGCTCGACGAGCAGGCGGTGGCGACGGTGATGCAGGGGCCGCGCAGGCCGGTGGCGTGCTGCAGGAAATCGCCCAGCGAATGCGGGGTGTGCACGATCGGGCGGGCGAGGTCGTCGGGGAACCGGTGCACGCCATCGGCATCGGTTTCCGCGCGCGCATAGCCTTCTTCGCTGGCGCCGATGCTCGACGTCGAGGTGCCGACGACCAGTGCGATGCGGTCGGCGCCGTGTTTCGCCACCAGCGTCTCGAGCGCGGCGAGCACGCCGTTCTGCTGCAGGGCGAGCCACGCGAGCCGGTTGTTGCGGCATTCCCAGCGCGACAGCGCCGACGGCAGCGGCGCATCTTCCACGCCTTCGACGCGGCCGATCCAGGTCGGCAGCGGGGTCGGGCCGAAATCGTTGCGGCGCAGGCCGCCGCGGCGTTCGCGCAGTGCCGCGGCCTGTGCGGCATTGCCGCGTCCGAGCGCGGTGGTCGCGGTGAACGCGCGGATGGCGAGTGCCGGCATCGGCGGCGGGGACAGCGGTTCAGGCACGCAGCAGGTCCGGGGGACAATCAGGCGGCCGAGTATAGCCACAGCATCGTGAGGCTAGACTTCCGGGCCGGCCCCGGTTCCGAAGCGTCAGGAAAGCTGTTTCAAGATGGCCCGTACCCGCCTGCTGCACCGCGTGAACAGCCTGGCCGACCGTGATGCGCTGCACACGCTCGCGGTCGCTGCGGCGGCCTGCGTGCTGAGCTTGGGGCTGGTCTACGTCGGCTATCTCGTGCACGTGCTGCGGGTCGCGCGCAATGCGCCCTGCGTGCCGGTCAGCGGCGAATGCGTACTGGTGTTCGGCAAGCATTCGCCGCGGGGCCGGCTGGATGCCGACTTCCAGGCGCGGCTGTCGCGCGCGGCGACGCTGTGGAGTTCGCATGCGCCGGGCAGCGTGCTGCTGCTCGGTGGTGGTCCGGCGGGCAGGCCGACCGAAGCCGCGCTGGCGCGCGACGAATTGCACGCGCTCGGCGTGCCGGACGACGCGCCGCTGGTGCTCGAGGACGCGTCGCGCGACACGCTGCAGAACCTGCGCAACGCGCGCAGCCTGCTGGCCGCCGCCGCGGTCGATCCCGATGCGCCGACGCGCCGGGTCACCCTGCTCAGCAGCCGCTACCACCTCGCACGCTGCGCGCTGTTCGCGCGCGGCCTCGGCCTGCATTGGGAGCTGTGCGCGGCCGAACCGGCGCTGTCCTGGCATCCCGGCATGCTGTGGCGCATCGCCGGCGAGGCGGCGTATGTGTGCTGGCTCGACATCGGCGTGCGCTGGGCGCAGCTGATCGGGCACCGGCGGATGCTCGAACGGATCAGCTGAAGGCGGACCGGCATGCGTGCGCATCGCATGCGTGTGCAAGGGTTCTCGCGTGCAGTGCCGGCACGGTCGTCGCCGCGTGTCGACGAACGCACAACGCGCGCCGTGTAGGCTGGTCCCGTCTTCGGCAGGGAGCAGCAGGACGATGCGGGCAGCGGACGTGGCAGGCGCGTGGACGCGCCGTGCGGTTGGACTGGCGATCGCACTGGCCTGCGGCCTCGCATCCGTTTCCGCGCATGCGACGCGGATCGATGCCAGCTTCCAGCACGGCGGTCTGCAGTTGCGGTTCTCCGAACCGATGCGGGTCTGGGACAACCCGCGCAGCGACGGTCTCGTGCGCCCGCAGCCCGATCTGCCCGCGACCTGCAGCTGGAGCAGCGACCTGTCGCTCGACTGCGATTTCGGCGATGCGGACCCGGCGCCGGCGACGCGCTACCGCATCCACGTCGCCTCGGGCCTGGTCACCCAGCAGGGCACCGCCGTCGCGCCGCGCGTGCTGGAAGCCGAAACGGAACGGCCGACGCTCACCGCGTTCGCCAGCCGGTGGCGCGACGGTCTGCCGGTCATCCAGGTCGTGTCCGTCCTGCCGGCCACGCGCGAGGCCGTCGCCGCGGTGCTGCGCCTGACCGTCGACGGCCAGCCGGTGACCGTACCGGCGTCGGCGCTGACGCCGGTCCCGGCATCGCGATGGAACACCGCGGCGACATTCGACATCGCGGCCGAGGCGCTGGGCGTCGATGACGGTCGCGACCGCATCGTCGAACTCTCGATCGGACCGGGCCTGCGCAGCACCGCCGGTCCGCTCCCCGGCACGCAGGACGCGTCGCTGGTGCGCGTGCTCGCGCGCGAGTCGTTCCGCATCCGCGGCGGGCAATGCACGACCCCGAAGGGGCCCACCCATGCGCGCAACCGCGGCGGCGTGGTGTCGCTCGCGTGCGTCGCCGGCGAACCGGTCAATCTCTGGTTCTCGCAGCCGCTCGATCCCGCCGACGAGGCCCGCTGGGTCGCCTCGCTGCCGGCCGGCGCGACCTTCCTCGGCTGGACCGACCAGGCAGGGGTGTATGCCGACGACGGCCGTCCACTCGCCGCGGCGCCGGGCAGGTCGGCGCGCATCGCGCTCGATACGCCCGGCGCCGACGTGACGGTCGAGGTGCCGGGCGACCTGCGCGCGTCCGGAACATCGACGCCGATAGAAGCCGCGCGGTTCGCGCTTCGGACCGGTCCGTTCCGTCCCGCGCTGCGCGCACCCGGGCAACGCCGCCTGGTCGGCGGGGCGGACCGGATGCCGCCGGTGCTGGCCGAGGCCGTCAATACCGCACGCGTCGACATCGACGTGATCGGCATCGGCCGGACGCTGCATACCGGCCGCGCCATCGCGCAGGCACCCGCGCTCGCCCCGCCGCAGCCGATCGTCTCCGACGTCACCACCCGCGTGCTCGGCGAGGGCGGCTGGGCGCGCTGGCGGCCGGATGCCGGCGCGGGCCCGTCGACGCTCGAGTTCGCCGCGCCGGACTTCGACCTGTTCGCGGTCGCCGGGCGGCGCGAGGTGCTGGCCTGGGCGAATGCCTGGGACGCGGATGCGCCGGTCGCCGGTGCGCAGGTCGAACTGCTGTGGATGGACCGCGCCGATGCGGCGCCGCGCGTGGTCGCCACGGCCCGCACCGATCGGGATGGCGTGGCCCGCCTGCGGGTGCCAGAAGCAATCGCCGACGATGCGCAAGGCGCGAACGGCTTTCCGATGTGGCTGCTGCGCGCGAGCCAGGGCCGCGGCGAACGCGCGCGTCGGGCGGTGCTGCCGGCGTGGCAGCCGGCCGCCTACAACCTCACGCTCGGCCAGTCTGCGCCGCTGCAGACCTGGGGCGTATCCGACCGGCCGATGTACCGCAGCGGCGAGACCGTGCGCTACCGGCTGTGGCAGCGCCAGCGCAGCGGCGGCCGGCTGCTGCGCATCGAGTCGCAGCCAGCGCATGCGCTGCAGCTGTTCGATCGCGACCAGGGCCGGACGATCCTGCGCTGGGACGCGACGCCCGACGCCGATGGCGGTATCGACGGCGAACTCGCGCTGCCGGTACACCTGACCGACGGCACCTACTGCATCGGCACCGGCGCGTCCCACGACGTGCGCGGCACCTGCTTCTTCGTCGGCACGCATCGCGCGCAGGATCTGTGGGTCGAGGCGACGGGCGAGGCACCGCGCGTGCTGCGCGACGGCGAGCGTTTCGATATCGACGTCTCGGCCGGCTATTACTCGGGCGGGCCGGCGGCGGGCATCGCCCTGTCGCGCGTGACCGCGACGGTGACGCCGCGCGGCATCGGCTCGGCGTATCCGCAGCATGCGGCCTACACCTTCATCGAATCCTTCGCCGGCCATGGACCGGTGCGGTTGGCCGACGCGGTCGATCCCGCGCCTGTGACCGGAGCCGATGGCCGTGCGCGCATTGCCCAGCCGGTCGCGATGCGTGCACCCGACGCGACGCCGGTCCCGTTCGGCGACCTGCGCGTGGTCGCCGAACTGCGGCCCGGCGATCGCGAGGCGACCGCGAGCACTGCGGCGACTGCGCGCTACAGCCGCTACGCCCGCTTCGTCGGCCTGCAGGTCGAACCGCGCACGCTCGACGACCGCAAGCCGGTGACGCTGCAGGGCCTGGTCATCGACGCCGACGGCGACGTCGTCGACGCGCCGGTCGAGGTCGTGGTGGAGTACCAGCGGCACGATGCCGCCGCGGACGGGGCGTCCGAGGTGGTCGCGCGCTGCAGCGTGCCGACGCGTGAGGCGGTGAGCTGCGACGTGCCGCGCAAGGCCGCGGGCCGCTACCAGTTCGTCGCGCGCAGCGGCGACGCGGCGCCGGCCACGCTTGTGCGCCATGTCTGGGACGGCTGGACGGCGCCCGCGACGCGCCAGCGTTCGACACTCGAACTGCTGGGACCGGTGGAGACCGCAGGCGATCGGGCGCGGTTCGCGTTGACCCAGCCGCATGCGCGGGCCCGCGCCCTGCTGGTGTTCGTCGCCGGCAACGACACGCTGCTCGCGCACCGGGTCGAGACGCTCGATGGCGGCGCCGCGCAACTCACCCTGCCGACGGAGCGCGGGTGGCGCGGCACGCCTGTGCTGCATGCGCATGTGCGCGATGCATCGCCGCCACCGGTCGTCGACGGGATCCGCGAGGCGCCTGTCATGACCTCGTTGCGCGTCGACGTGCCGATGCCCTCGCAGGCCGGGGCGGACGCACCGGTCACCGTCGCGTTCGACACCGGCCAGGCGGCACCCGGCGGGCGTCATCGGGTGCGGTTGCACAACGCGAGCGACCGGCCACGCGAGGTCACGCTGACCGTCGTCGACGATGCGCTGCGTGCACTTGCGGCGCCGTTCCTCGCCTATTCGGATCCTGCCGGTGACACCTGGCTCGGCGCGCGGTCCTACCACGCGATACCGGCGATGGCGGGCTTCGCGCTGTGGCAGCGCTCCGGCCCCTGGGAGATCCGCCTGCCGTGGACCGTGGCCGGGGACGGCGCCACGACGACCGACGCGGAATCCGTGATGCCCGGCGCGCCCGAGGCGCCGCCGGTGGTCTTCGACGAGCCGAGTGCAATGGACGCGCCGCCGCCCGCACCTCCATCGCCACCAGCGCCGGCCCCCGTGGCCGACATCGGCGCCAGTGTCGATGCGTACGCGCCGTCGACGCTCGATCGGATCGAGGTCACCGGTAGCCGGCTCGCCGATGCCATCGCCGAGGCCGGCAGCGGTCGCCGCGATCTCGACATCGAAGACGTCCGCGGCGGCGACATGGACCGCGCGTTGCAGGCCAGTGCACGCGTGCGCACGCACTTCGCCGACGCCGCGCTGTGGCTGCCGCGCGTACGCCTGGCGCCCGGCGAGACCCGCGAGCTCCCGCTGACGCTGCCCGACAACCTGACCCGCTGGCGTGCGATCGCCTGGAGCAGCGATGCCGACGACGACTTCCACGTCGCCGAGGCGACGCTCGAGACCGGGCTGCCGATCGAAGTGCGCCTGCAGACGCCGGTGCGGCTGTATCCCGGCGACCGCGCCCGCCTGGCCGCGAACCTGCGCCAGTCCGGCGACACGCCCGCGGCGGTGCAGGGCAGCCTGCAGATCGAAGGACTCGATCCGCCGCTGCGCGACACGCAGGCGGTGACGCTGCCTGCACGCGGGCAGGCCAGCATCGCGACCGCGATCGAACCCGCCGCACCGGGCACGCTGCAGGTCCTCGCGACGGCCGAGGCCGACGCAGGACGCGACGCCGTCGCCGCGACGATCGAAGTCGCGCCACCGACGGTCCGCGGCCGCCGCCTGCAGGCCGGGTGGCTCGGCGACGCACCGGTCGCACTCGCATTGCCCGAACTGCCCGGCAGCGCGAGCAACGCGCATCTGCACGTCACCCTGCAACACGGCGTCGCCGGTCTGGTGTCGCGCTGGACCGGCGACATGCGCGATTACCGTCATCGCTGCTGGGAGCAGATCCTCAGCCGCGCCGTCGCCGCCGCACTCGCGATCGAGCGCGGCGACACCGCGGACTGGCCCGACGCCGACGCCGCGGTGCGCGAAGCGCTCGACAACGCCGCGGTGTTCCAGAACCGCGGCGGCGATTTCCGCTTCTTCGCCGACGGCGCCGAGGCGATGTATGCCGGTGCCCGCGCGCAGTTCGCGCTGACCGCGTGGACGGTCCGTGCGTTCAACGAACTGCGCGGGCTGGGCCATCCGGTCGACGCCGGCATCGACCAGCGCGCCCGCGATTTCCTCGCCGGCCGTGCACGCGAGCCGCTGCCGGCCGCCGCGGATGCCGTCGCGGCCAACGAGCGCGCGTTCGCGCTCGGCGCTTTCCGGGACGCCCCGGCCGCGTTGCTCGACGATACGTTCGCGCGATGGGAGCTGCTCGCGATGCCGGCGCGCATCGCATTGACGGCGGGCCTGCGGCACGCGAATCACGCCTCGGCCGACGATGCGCTCGCGCGTCTGCTGCAGCAGGCGCCGGCGCAGGGACCAGTCCGCACCTTGCGTGCGGCGGGCGACGCGACGCGCTGGATGGGTTCGCCGCTGCGCGAGCAGTGCGCGCTGATCGATCTGCTACGCGGCGATGCGACGCATGCCACCGCGCGCCGTGGGCTGATCGCCGGGCTCGGCGATCTGTATGCGGGCGGCACGCCGGCGGTGGACACGCAAAGCGGGGCGATGTGCCTGCTGGCCCTGCGCGATGTCGCGCGTCCGGGCAGCGGCACGGTGTCCGCTGCACTGCAGCCCGGCACGCCGGCCGAGCGCACGCTGACCGTCGCGCCCGGCGATGTGCAGGCCGAGTGGCAGGATGCGTTGCCCGCGGACGGACGCCTCGCGATCGCGAACCGCTCGTCGGGCGACGCGCCGGCGGGCTACATCGCCGAGATCGCGTTCGACGAGGACGCGCGCCAGGCGCGCGCGTCGGCGGTCGGCTTCTCGATCGAACGCCGGTATGCGGTGCTGCGCGATGGTGCGTGGGCGTCAGTCGATGCGACGGACGTGCGCGAAGGCGACTGGCTGCGCGTCACGTTGACCGTGCGCACCACTGCGACGCGCTACTTCGTCGCGGTCACCGATGCGGTGCCGGGCGGCCTGCGGCCGACCGATCTGGCGCTGGGCGCGACCGCGGGACTCGATCTGCAGCAGGTGTCCGATGAAGGCAGCGGCTGGTTCGCCACGCGCCGCCTCGATCCGCGGTCGCCGCGCTTCTATGCCGAGCACCTGCCGGCGGGCACGCATGCGCTGCACTACTTCCTGCGCGCCGGCAACGGCGGCGACTACCTCGCCGCGCCGGCCACGGCGGAACTGATGTACGGGGGGGCGAGCAATGCACGGACTGCGGCGCAGCGGGTCGTGGTCGCTGCGGGCGGGCCGTGAGGGAGCGTCGTGACCCTGCGGCAATCTGGAATGCCGGGCCGTCATTCCCGCGACCGCGGGAATCCAGGGACTTTCGTCACATCAGGCGAGCACCCATGGATTCCCGCCTGATCAGACACTCGTCTGTTGAGCCGGCGGCGGCCTTGTCAGGGCCCCCGCGCTCTTCCTCCCGTTTGGCGCTATCTGCCCATCGGGGCTGGAAGGTTCCCGGTGGGCGGATGAGTGCGCTCTGGAACGATGCCTGTAGGGCCCGACCCTCACCCGACGCGCTCGGCGCGTCGATCCCGGATCAGGTCCGGGGCAGGCTTTCTCCCGAAGGGAGAGCTGCGCATTGCCCGGCAGCCGGCTACACGCCGCGGATCATCAACGTCCGCGCTGCGCCGGAATGAACGTCGTTTCCACCGCTTCGGCCAGCTGGTCGGGCGGCAGCAGGCCCTGGTCGAGCAGGAAGTTGTTGAACGCGCGGCGATCGAATCGGTCACCGAGTGCGAGTTCGGTGCGCATGCGCAGTTCGAGGATGCGGGTGTAGCCGTAGAAGTAGCTCGTCGCCTGGCCCGGTGCGTTGAAGGTGTAGCGGTCCAGTTCCTGGCGCGCCATCGCCGGCGACAGCATCACCTCTTCGGTCAGCACGCGGCCGGCGCGTTCGCGGTCGATCATGCCGAGGTTGAGCATCGGGTCGAGCATCGCGCGCGCGGCGCGCAGCAGGCGGAACTGCAGTGCGATCAGCTGGCCGTCGAGTGGCTCGTAGGGCACCAGTTCGGCTTCCGCGTACAGTGCCCAGCCTTCGACGTTGACCGAGTTGAACGCGAACATCGAACGCGCCAGCGAGACGCCGCGCTCGACCATCGCGGTGAACTGCAGCTCGTGGCCGGGACGGCCTTCGTGCGCGGACAGCGTCCAGCGCACGGCGTCGAAGTTGAAATCGTCGTAGGCGTCGCCCTCGCCATCGCCGCCGGGATTGCCGAGCGGCAGCACGAACGTGCCCTGCTGGCCGGTGTTGCCGACCAGTGGCGCGGGGCGGAAATGCGGGGCGGGCGAGGCGGCGGACTCGGCTTCGGAGCCGAGGCGCATCTGCATCTGCCGCTGCGGCACGTCGACGATGGCCTCGCGTTCGATGATCGGATCGATCGCGTCGATGACGTCGCGGTAGCTGGCTTCGAGCCGGTCGTCGGGAATCGTGTCGCGCTTGAGCGCGGCGATGACGCCGCGATAGTCGGTGGCCGCGATGCCCTTGTCCTTCGCCACCAGCGGCGCGAGCTGCTGCATCTGCGCGCGGATCTCCATGAAGGCGAGCTGCGCGCGCTGCATCAGCAGCTGCGGGTCGATGTCGGTGCCGTACTGCTTGAGCCCGAACGCGTAGAGCTCGGGCGGCAGGCGGGTGTCTTCGCGTGCCTGCGGCAGCACCGTCGTGCGGGTCCAGTCGGCGTAGGCGGTGATCTCCCTGGCGATCGCATCGAGTGCCGGCTCGGCACCGTCGATGTCGTATTCCTCGAACAGCTCGCGGATGCCGGCGATGTAGGTGTCGGCGCTGTCGAGTGCGCGCTGCACTTCCAGTTTCGTCGGCTGCAGCAGCTGCGGATCCGACAGGCGCTCCTCGTAACGCTGGCGGGCGAGGGTGGTGATCGGCGTGCCGCCCTCGTCGAGTCCGGCGTAGCGCGTCAGGCGCGCGAGCGCATGTGCGCGGCGCTCGGGCGGCGTCTGCGACGACAGCAGGCCGTTGATGCCGCTGAAGACCAGCTGCGGCGCGTCCGTCCACGGCAGCAGGTACCGCTCGTTGAGCGTGCTGCCCTCGACGCTCTCGTCGATGCTGGTCAGCAGGATCTGCAGATCCTGGCGCACGTTCGCGTCGCGCTCGAGTTCGAGCTGGGTCTGCAGTTTCGCGCGCGCGCCCGTCATCGCCTCGCGGTAGCGGCGCGCATTGTCGGGACCGAAATCGGCCACCTGGTCGTCGTAGCCGGGCACGCCGAAGAAGCCTGCGAATTCCGGCTGGAACGGCGCCTGCGCATCGATCAGGATCTGCGCGAGTGCATTGCTGCGCGTGACCCACGCCGGCGACGCGGCCGGCGCCGCCGCGACGGCGGCCTTCGCATCGTCGGTGTGGGCGAGCGCGGCGAGCGGCGCGGCGAGGGACAGGGCGATCGCGAGGACGAGCGGTTTCATGGCGGCTCCGGGGCAGCAGGTCAGGCGCCGACCGTATGCGGTCAGGCGCGTGCCGGCAATGGCCCGGACGTCACGGCGCCGGGTGGTGTTCCACCGGCGTGTCGGGTTCGGCGATCCGGATCACGTCGTCGACGGTGCCGCTTTCGGGCACGAAGATCAGCGATTCGTATGTCCACGCGCCGAGCCGTCGGTCGGCGGCTGCGACGAGCTGGCCCTTGCCGGCCGGGCCCCCGACGAAGATCACCAGGTCCGCGCGTCCCGCGCCACCGTCTTCGCTGGACGTGCGGATCGACCCCATCGGCATGAAGCCGGCTTCGACCGGTGCGCCGAGGGATGCGACGAGTTCGGGATGGGTGGTCGCGCGCCGCATCGCGTCGCGGTAGACGTCCGAAGTCATCATCGAACTGCGGATCGCGAACAGGACCGTCGCGACCAGTGCCACGATCACCGAGACGCAGGTCAGCACCAGCGCCGGCAGCGCCCACTTCCAGTGGCGCTGCCACCAGCCGCGCGGCGGTGGCGTCGCAGGCGCGGGACGCGGCGGCAGCGGTGGCGGGACGGCGGACATCCGCCTTGCGTCAGGGCGCCAGACACCGCGCGAGGAAGGCCTCGCTGGTGCGGTAGCGGTGCAGTGCGTCACGTCCGCGCAGGCCGTGCTTGGCGCCCGGATAGGTCATCAGTTCGAACGGCGTGCCGGCCTGCTGCAGCTGGCTCATCAGCTGCGTGGCGTTGGTGAACAGCACGTTGTCGTCGGCCATGCCGTGGATCAGCAGCAGCGCGTTCGGCCGGATGTTGTCGGCGTGGGTGAACACGCTGGCCTCGCGGTAGCCGTCGACGTTGGCCTTCGGCAGGTGCATGTAGCGCTCGGTGTAGTGCGTGTCGTAGAGCGCCCAGTCGGCGACCGGCGCACCGGCGATGCCGCAGGCGTAAGCCTGCGGCGCCTTCGCCAGCAGCATCAGCGTCATGTAGCCGCCGTTCGACCAGCCGTTGACGGCGATGCGCGTCCCGTCGACCCAGGGCTGCGCCTTCAGCCATTCGACGCCGCGCAACTGGTCCTCGACCTCGACCGTGCCCTGGCGCTGGTACAGCGCGCCGACGAAATCGCGGCCGCGACGCGGCGTGCCGCGGTTGTCGAGCGAGAACACCACATAGCCCTGCTGCGCGAGGTACTGGTGGAAGCTCGCATCGGCGCGGCCGGGCCAGGCATCGAGCACGGTCTGCGCGGCCGGGCCGCCGTAGACGAACACGACGACCGGGTGCGGTTTCGTCTCGTCGAAATCCGCCGGCCTGATCAGCGAATAGTGCAGCGGCGTGCGGCCGTCGGCGGCGGTCAGCGTGCCGAACTCGGTCGGGCGATGCGCGGCGCGGAACTTCGCGTAGGGATGGTCGGCGGCGGCGAGATCGTTCTCGACCAGGGTCGCGAGCCGGGTGCCGTCGGCGCGGTGCAGGGCGATCTGCGGCGGCGTGGTCGTGTTCGACCAGCTGTCGACGTAGACCGACGCATTGCGCGCGAAGCTCGCGCCGTGCATGCCGGGTTCGGTCGACAGCGCGGTGTAGGCACGCTTGTCGTCGAGACCGACGCTGTAGATTCGCGACTGCGTCGCGCGCGGCAGCGCCTTGCCGTCTTCGAGCACCATGCCGGCGCGGAAGTAGGCGAGGCCTGCGGTCTCGTCGACGGCCAGCAACTCGTCGACCGGCCAGTCGCCCCGGGTGAGCTGGGTCATGCGGCGTCCGTCCTCGGACGCGAGATACAGGTGCTGGAAGCCGCCGCGCTCGGACGACCACACGAAGCGGCCGTCATCGAGGAAACGCAGGCTGTCGTGCAGCGGCACCCAGGTGCGGCCGCGTTCGGTGACCAGCGTGCGCTGTGCGCCGCTCGCGAGCGTGGTCTCGATCAGGTCGAGCGTCTGCTGGTCGCGCGACTGGCGCTGGAAGGTCAGGCGCTGCGCATCGCGCCACTGTACGCGGGCGAGATAGATGTCGGTGTTGCCGCCGAGATCGACATTCGTGACCGCGCCGCCCTGCGGCGCGACGACGTGCAGGGTCACGCGCACGTTGTCGTCGCCGGCGGCCGGGTAGCGCTGCTCGACGACCTCGGTGCGATCGGGATAGACCTCGTAGCGCTTCTGCACCGGCACCGGCGATTCGTCGATGCGCGCGTAGGCGATGCCGCTGTCGTCGGGCGCCCACCAGTAACCGGTATGGCGGTTCATTTCCTCGTCGGCGACGAACTCGGCGACACCGTTGCCGATCACCTCGCTGCCATCGGTCGTCAGCTGGCGCTCGGCGCCGGTGGCCAGATCGATGGCCCACAGGTTGCGCGCGCGCACGAAGCTGACGAAGCCGCCGCGCGGCGAGACCTTCGGATCGGTCGCGAAGCCGCCGCCGTCGGTCAGCCGGCGCACCGCATCCTGGCCCGACTTCGACAGGTCGTAGAGATACAGCTCGCCGCCGAGCGGAAACAGCAGCAGCTGCGCGTCCGGTGCCCACTGGTAATCGACGATGCCGGACTGCCCGGCGATGCGCTGGCGCTCGCGGCGCGCCTTCTCCGCATCGCTGAGCGTTTCCTCGCCCGGCAGCACGACCTTGGAATCGACCAGCATCCGCGTCTGCCCGCTGGCGATGTCGTATTCCCACAGGTCGAGCTGGTTGCGGTTTTCGTCCTTGCCGCGCAGGAAGGTCACGCGCGAGCCGTCCGGTGCGACCTGCGGCTTCATCAGCGTCGGCCCCGACAGCGGCGCATCGCCGGTGATGGCCTCCAGCGTGAGGCGGCCGTCGGTGGGCGGCGTGGCGGGCTGGGCGGAAGCGGTCGTGGCGAGCATCAGGGCGGCAGCGGCGAGTACGGAGCGCATGGCAGGTCCAGTGGAGCGAGGCCGCCAGTGTATCGGGTGGCCGCGGCGCGCCTCGCACATCGCATCAACCGGCCGTGCAGCGCTCGCGGCGCACCGTACTTTCGGACCAGCCCCACATGCGGTGCACCTGGGGCTGGAATGTGTGCAGCGTATGGCCGCAGGGCGCATCCGCTTCAGGCGGCAGGCAGGCGGCGTGCGCGTCGTCGGCTGCGATGTACCAGCGCGCGTGCTCGGGCGCTGTCGTGAGGTGGGCGAGTGCCAGCAGGTCCGCCGCGACATCGGGTGCCGCGGTGCGCTGCCAGCCGTCGCCGGCGAGCGCATCGCAGCGCGCCGTATCGGCGTTCCTCTGCGGCGCGGGTGTCGAGACGCAGGCGGCGAGCATGCAGGCCATGGTCAAGGCGGCGATCGGGCGCATCGGTGTCGTCCTTGATCCGGATGAAGCCTGATCTTATGCAACTGCGTGTGGCGACGCAGGCCGTCACACGCAGGATCGATCAACGACGACCCTGCCGGACAGCCGCTTCTTCTCCCTGACGCCCAGTGCGATGCCGGCATGCGGATCGAGCTCCGCCCTCGCGTATGCGCGTTCCGTCGGGGCGCGCCTCGATCGCGGCGGACCCCGGGATACGGCCTCAGGCCGATCGGGGTCCTGTCGCGGACGCCGATCCACGGGAGATGACGTGTCCCACACATCCGACTGTTGGTGGTTCTCGTCCTCGCCGCACAGGAACGTCACATGCGAGCCGTCGGGGCGACTCGATGAGCGAGGCATCGACGCAGGCCCTCAGCCTTCGGCGGCACGCCCGGACCCGTCATTCGCAACGCGCGTAGTCGAATGAAATCCTCAGCTCCTCGCCATCGCGGCCGGGTCCGGCGATCCATGCGTGCAGTGCATCACCCAGGCGGCGGTACTCGATCCGGTTCGGGAAATCGTGCGCCGGGTTGGCGAAACGCACACGCCGTTCTCCGCGTTCGGCGATCGCGAACAGCGTGGGTGGCGCGCCGTTGGGCTGCACGTGGAATCCCGCATCGCGGCCCTCGGGGACCAGCCGCATGAACTCGAACGACACCGTCGAATCCCCGCGCACGGTGCGCGACATGCCGAGCAGCGCACCACCGGCCTGCGGCAACCAGACCTCCTCCACCTGCTGCCCATCCTCCTTGTCGAGGCACCAATGGCCGGCCAGCCAGTCGAGGCCGGTCTCGCTGCCCGCCGCGGTGCCCGCGCACAGTCCCAGCCCCGCGACCAGCCATGTCTTCAGGTATCGCATCCCCGCATCTCCGTGTTGGCGAGCCGGCAGGTTAGTGCGGGGCCGGCGGCCGCTCTTGTAAAAACGCGCAGCGCAGGCTTCGATGCCGCATGGACTACGCAGAACATCCCGTCCCGCACGACCTGCGCCAGCACGTGCAATGCCTGTGGATCCTGCGCGACGACACGCCGGACGACGCGATCCAGACCATCTACCCCGATGGCCGCTGCGAACTGCTGGCCGAGCTGGGCGTGCCACTGCGCTTCCACGATGCCGGCGGCGGCATCCGCGCCGACCAGGCAATGTGCTTCGCCGCGCAGCAACGCGGCCCGATCCGCCTGCAGGCCGCCGGTGCCGTGCATTGCATCGGCGTGCGCCTGACGCCCGCATGCAGTGCGTTGATCGCCGGTGCACGTCTGCCCGGCCTGCGTGACCGCGCGCCCGACCTGTGCACGCTGGACCCTGTGTTCGCCGCGGACTTCCAGTGCGCTGCCCAGGCCAGCGTCCGCAGCACATCGACTGAACCGCTGTGGCGACTGCTTCGCGTCCGCTGTACGGACTTCACGCCCGACCCGCTGGTGGAACGCGCCGTCGCAGCGCTGGATGCGCGGGACGGCGACCTGCGCATCACCGGACTGGCCAGCGTCCTCGGCGTCAGCGTGCGGACCTTGCAGGTACGCTTCCGCGCCGCCGTGGGCATGACGCCGAAGGAATACGCCCGCGTGCGCCGCCTGCAAGCCCTGCTACGCGCACTGGACGCGGCAGGCACCGGTATCGCCGACGCCGCGGCGCGACATGGCTACAGCGACCAGGCGCATGCCACCCACGACCTGGCGTGCTGGACCGGCACCACGCCCGCGCGGCTGGTCCGCGCGCTGCGCGGCGACCGCGATGGCCGCGACGCGCTGCGGTTGGCGGCGGCGTTCGTGCGCGGCACCTCCGTCGCGGCGGCGTAGCACCGAACGGCTGTCCGTGTGTTGCGGTGACGGCGGAGCCCAGCTCAGCGCTGCCCGAACAGCAGCTTCTTCTCCTCGTCGCTCAACGCCTTGCCGGCGTCGGGATTCACTTCTTTCGCCTTCGCGTAGGCGCGTTCCGTCGCCGGGCGCGCCTTGATCGCGGCGTGCCAGCGCTGGACTTCCGGGTAGAGCGTCATGTCGATCGGCGCCTTGTCGTAGACGCCGATCCACGGATACGTCGCCATGTCGGCGATCGAATACGCATCGCCCGCGATGAAGTCGCGACCCTTCAGATGCGTGTCGAGCACCCGCAGCAGGCGGTTGGCCTCGTTGGTGTAGCGCTCGATCGCGTACGGGATCTTCTCCGGCGCGTAGACGTTGAAATGGCCGTACTGGCCGGTCATCGGACCGAGGCCTGCCATCTGCCAGAACAGCCATTCCAGCGTCTCGATGCGCACGCGTGGATCGGTCGACAGGAACTGTCCGGACTTCTCCGCCAGATACAGCAGGATCGCGCCGGATTCGAACACGGTCTGCGGCCCGCCGCCGTCCGCGGGTGCGCGGTCGATGATCGCCGGCATCTTGTTGTTCGGCGAGAACGCGAGGAACTCCGGTTTGAACTGGTCGCCCTTGCCGATGTCGACCGGGTGGATCGTGTAATCGAGGCCGGCTTCTTCGAGGAACAGGGTGACCTTGTGGCCGTTGGGGGTGGGCCAGTAGTGCAGGTCGATCATGGGCAGGACGCTCCGCGGGACAGTGCATCGAGTCTAGGCGCGCGTTCGTCGCGTGGCGTTGATGCGGGGCGCACGCTGCGTTGCGGTGGTGGGGCTTGGGAGGCGGATATGACGACGCCGCCTGGGGAGGCGGCGTCGAAGAGGTGTTCCGCGAGCGTTGGCCCTCACCCCAACCCCTCTCCCTGTGGGAGAGGGGCCACAAGCGGCGCGTGCTGCGCTTACCGCGTCCTGCAATCGAGCCTGTGCGTCGCCTCGGTACCGATGCGGATGTCGGCCAGCCCCAGGGTCAGGCCGGCCGGTGCGCGCAGGGCGAACGGCGTGTTGACGCGCGTGGCGTCGAGACCGGCAGTGGTCAGGCACTTCAGCGGCACGCCGGCGGTGATCCACTCGCCGCGCGGCAACGTGGCCAGCCACTGACCGATCGGCAGTTCCGCCTGGCAGCCTTCGCCGCAGCCCGCATACAGCACGGTGTCGCCAGAGGCCGGCAGTGCATCGACACGCAGCGTCGCCAGCAGCAGCGAATCGCCGTTGGTCTCGCGGCTCAGGTCGGATGGCGAGTGCGACAGCAGTTCGGCGGTCGCGTTGCCGGTCCAGGTCAGCAGGCGCGCGCCTTCCTGGGTCTGGTGGTCGACGGCGGCGAGGGTGAGCGTGCCGTCGGGCGTGGCGACGCGCGGATGCAGCACGTCGGCACCGCGGCCATCGGCGCCGGTCACGACCAGGCGCAGGCCCGGGCCGGGCACGCCGCGGGCGAAGTAGCCCGCGTCCTTGCCGTCCTCGGCGCTGACGCCGGCGTCTTCCGGCAGCGCCGCGAGGTTGCCGTCGTCGGCATAGGTCAGGCCGTGCCCGAAGGCGAACAGCGGGTCGTAACCCTCCATGCCGACGTTGTTGACGTACTGGTCGCCGCGACGCGGCCACGAGAAGCTCAGCTTGCCCTTGAAGTCGTGCTGCGGCTGGCCATCGGCGCCGCGCAGCAGCACGTCGGCGATGCCCGCACCTTCCGAGCCCGGCAGCCACGCGGCGACGAACGCGTTGGACGCGTTGATCTCGCGGTTCACCCACAACGGCCGGCCACTGAGAAATACCGAGACCACTGGAATGCCCTCGGCGCGCAGGCGCTTGACCAGTTCGAGGTCCGCATCGTCGCCGGGCTTGTACAGCAGGTTCGGCAGGTCGCCGAGGAACTCGGCGTACGGGTCTTCGCCGAACACGACGATCGCCACGTCCGGCTTCTGCCGGTACCTGCCGTCGATGGCGAGCTGCGCGGTGCCGCCGGCGGCGGTGACCTGCGTGCGGATGCCGTCCCAGATGCTGTCGGCATTCGGATAGTCGGCGCGCCTGGTGCCGGTGCCCTGCCAGTTGAGCGTCCAGCCACCGGACTGCTTGCCGAGGTCATCGGCGCCGTCGCCGGCGACCAGCACGCGCTGGTTCGACGCGAGCGGCAGCACGCCGTCGTTCTTCAGCAGCACCAGCGATTCGCGGACCGCACGGCGCGCGACCTCGCGGTGTTCCGGCGCGCCGAGCAGTTCGAACCTGCCGCCGAGCGCACGTTCCGACGGCCGCGGCGCATCGAACAGGCCCATGCGGAACTTGACCCGCAGGATGCGGCGCACCGCATCGTCGAGGCGGTCCATCGGAATCTCGCCCGACTGCACGTGCTTGACGGTGCTCTCAAAGAGGCCGCGCCAGCTGTCGGGCGCCATCGCCATGTCGAGACCGGCGTTGAACGTCGCCGCGCAATCGGTGGTGGTGCAGCCCGGCAGCTGGCCGTGGCCGTTCCAGTCGCCGACGATGAAGCCGCCGAAGTTCATGCGGTCCTTGAGCACGTCGGTCAGCAGTGCACGGTGGCCGTGCATGCGCTGGCCGTGCACGCTGTTGAACGAGGCCATGACCGCCTGCGCGCCGGCCGCGATCGCCGGCGGATACCCCGCGCCGTGGATGTCGCGCAGCTGCGCCTCGGTCACCGCGGTCTCGCCCTGGTCCTTGCCGCCGGCGGTGCCGCCGTCGCCGAGGTAGTGCTTGACCGAGACCATGACGTGGTGGTCGTCGAGGAAGTCCGGCGAACCGGCCTTGCCCTGCATGCCTTCGACGACCGCCGGCGCGAACGCGGCGACGATGTCGGGCGATTCGGAATAGCCCTCGTAGGTGCGGCCCCAGCGGTCGTCCTGCGGCACGGCGACGGTCGGCGCGAATGCCCACTCCATGCCGGTGGTGCGCGTTTCGATCGCGGTGACGCGACCGATCTCGCCCATCAGTTCGGCGTTGCGCGTCGCGCCCAGGCCGATGTTGTGCGGGAACAGGGTCGCGCCGACGATGTTGCTCTGGCCGTGCACGGCATCGATGCCGAAGATCACCGGAATCGCCTTGCCGCCGTTCGAGGTGTCCATCGACGCCTCCCAGAACGCGTCCGACAGTGCCAGCCATTCGGCCGGCGCGGCGTCGTAGCGGCCGTCCGGATCGGAATTGCCGCCGGCGAGGATCGAGCCGAGACGGTACTTGCGCACGTCCTCGGGCGTGATGTCGGCGATGTCGCCCTGCACGATCTGGCCGACCTTCTCCTCGACGGTCATCGTCGCCATCAGGTCGGTGATGCGCTGTTCCAGCGCGGCATCCTCGGCGAACGGCCACGCGGTATCGGGCCAGTTGGCCGGATCGAGCGCGCCGGCATCAGCTGTGTTTTCTGCTGCGGTATCGGGCGTGGCTGCAGTGGCAGGCGCCTCGTCGCGCGCGCACGCGGCGAGGACGAGCGCGGCAAGCATCGCGGGCAGCAATGCGCGGGAGAAGGGACGGTGTGCGGGGCGATGCGACTGGATCATCGAAGGGCTCCGGAGCGGGAGATGCGACCTGCGCCGCGGGGTGGGTCGGACGCCATGCTGCGGAGCAGCGATGACAGCGTTGTCAGGTGGCGGCTAGCATACCGGCGCGCGCCCGTTGACGCTTGCTGCAGGGCGTCATCGACGCGTACGGCACCGCACGTGGTGCACTGTGGGCTCTGGCAGAATGCGCGACCGGGACGACGATGGCCGGATTGAACAGCATGCGTGTGCGGATCGAGGATGTCGCGGAAGCGGCGGGCGTGTCGATGAAGACCGTCTCGCGCGTGCTCAACAACGAGCCGAACGTGTCGGAGCGCACCCGCGTGGCCGTGGAGGAAGCGGTCGAGAAGCTGCAGTACCGGCCGCTGGCCTCGGCGCGCCTGCTCGCCGGCCGGCGTTCCTACCTCGTCGCGATGCTCTACGACAATCCGTCGAGCAACTACCTGATGGAGGTCGAGCTCGGCGTGCTTGACGCCTGCCAGTCGCAGCACTACAACCTGATGCTCGCGCCCGTCGACTACACCGCCAAGGACATCGTCGCCAAGGTCGAATCGATGATCGTGCAGTCTCAGCTCGACGGCGTCGTGCTGACGCCGCCGATCACCGACGACGCCAGGCTGCTCGCGCGGCTCGACGAGATGTGCATTCCCTACGCGAGCGTGTCGGCGCAGGAACAGAACCGGCGCATCGGCGTGGTCGTCGACGAACGCAGCGCCGCGCGCGACGTCGTGCTGCACCTCGCCGGACTCGGCCACCGCCGCATCGCCCACATCAAGGGCCATCCCGCGCACGGCGCCAGCCGCTGGCGCCTGGCAGGCTATCGCGACGGTCTCAAGCAGGCCGGTCTCGACTACGACGCCTCGCTGGTCGTCGCCGGCAAGTTCTTCCACCAGTCCGGCGTCGATGCGACCAACCGCCTGCTCGACCTGCCGACGCCACCGACCGCGATCTTCGCCGCCAACGACGACATGGCCGCCGGCGCGATCTGCGCGATCTGCGAGCGCGGCCTGTCGGTGCCGAAGGATGTCTCGGTCTGCGGCTTCGACGACATGCCGATCGCGCGCCACATCTATCCCTCGCTGACCACCGTGCGCCAGCCGAGCCGCGAAATGGGTCGCCTGGCCGGCCTCGAACTGCTCAAGGCGATCCGCGACAACAGGACCGGCGAGACGCTGGAACTGCCGTACGCGCTGCAGGTGCGCAAGTCGACGGGGCCGGCGCGCGGCTGAATCCGCACGTTCTCCGGTCGGACACGTCGATCAGGGTTGCAGCGCCGGCGCATAGCGGCGCATGTAGTCCATGTGTGCGGGCAGCTGGTCCGCGGTGCTTCGGACATGCGTACGGATGTCGTCGAGGAATCGCGCCAGATCTTCGGGCGCCATGACGTCCGCGGTCGGGTGATAGCGCTTGGGCACGACGCCTTGTCCAAGCATCACCTGGATCCATGAGTTCTCGCCGAACAGCTCCCCGGGAACATGGAAGACCGTGCCGGTTTCGCGGAAGAGCTCGATGCGGTGCTGCAGCGACGGCGGCAGTTCCATCTGCGTGATCGCGCGCCAGTACGGGGTGTCCTGCCGTCGTGTGAGGTGGTAGTGCATCACCACGAAGTCGCGAACGTGCTGCAGTTCTTCGGCAAGTCGCGCGTTGTATTCGGCGATCGCCACCGGCGTCACGACCTGCGGGAACGAACGCAGCAGATGCATGATGCCGCGCTGGATCAGGTGGATCGTCGTCGATTCCAGCGGTTCGATGAAGCTGCCGGCGAGTCCGAGCGCGACACAGTTCCGGTGCCAGGATTTCTGGCGCTGTCCGGGACGGAACCGGATCGGCCATGGATCGCGGATGACCTCGCCTTCGAGACTGGACAGGAACGCGTGCTTCGCTTCGTCGTCGGCCATGTAGCGGCTCGAATAGACGATGCCATTGCCCACGCGGTGCTGCAGCGGAATCCGCCACTGCCAGCCGGCACCGCCGGCGATCGCCCGCGTGTAGGGCACCGCGTCGCGCACGGCCGTGGTCTGGGTGGCGAGCGCGCTGTCGTTGAACAGCCAGTGCGACCAGTCGTCGTAGCCGACGTTCAAGGTGCGTCCGATCAGCAGCGCCCGGAAACCGGTGCAGTCGATGAAGAGTTCGCCCTCGATCTCGTCGCCGTTCTCCATCCTCAGCGCTGCGATGTCGCCTGAGTGCGCGTCGGTGCGGACCTCCACGATCTTGCCTTCGATACGCCGCGCACCATGGCGCGCGCTGAACTCGCGCAGGAACCGCGCGTAGTGCGCGGCGTCCATGTGGTAGGCGTAATTGATGCCGTTCCTGGGCAGATGCGCGAAGCGGTCCTCCAGTCCGGCCAGCAGTTCGACGCAGTAGTCCTCGTAGCCGCTGGCGATGCCCAGCTCCCGACCGCGCAACCAGAAATGCTGGAAGCCCGCCGACCAGTGGTCACGGCCGGATGTTCCGAAGGAATGGATGTAGCGATGGCCCTGCTCGAGCCAGTTCTCGAACGAGATGCCGAGTTTGATCGTGCCCTGCACGGCCGACATGAAGGCCTGCTCATCGATCTCGAGCAGCCGGTGGAACGTCACCAGGGTGGGAATGGTCGCCTCGCCGACGCCGACCGTGCCGATCTCCTCGGACTCGACCAGCGTGACCTCGATGGCGCGGCCCAGCACCTTGGACAGCGCCGCGGCGGCCATCCAGCCCGCGGTCCCGCCGCCGGCGATGACCACGCGCCTTACGGGCCTGCCTGACGGATCGTCGGCTTCGCTCATCGTCCTGGATCTCCTGTCATCGGTTGAGGCGCTGCAGCAGCTTGGCGCGCAGCTCGCGCGCCTTGGGCTCGTCCAGCGGCGCAAGCACGCGGCGCGCATGCACGGGAATGTGGGCAGCGGTGTCGTCGTCGGCATCGAACACGTAGTGACGGAACATCTCGCGCCAGTGGTCGCGCTCCGTTGCCGGCAGGTCGCGCACCGTCATCAGCGCGAGCATCAGCGCGTTCATCGGTGTGTCCATCCATGCCGGCGACTGCCGCCACCAGTAGTTCACCAGTACGTTGAACGGTTCGAGTCCCTCCATGTGATGCCACCACAGGGAGGGGATGAGCACCGCATCGCCCGGATCGAGTTCGGCGACCAGTGCGTGGCGCATCGCATCGGCGAAGCGCGGGAAGCGCTCGTGGTCGGGCGCAGCGAAGTCGACCAGACTGATCGGCTGGCCCGCCGGCGTCAGGTCGAGCGGCCCGATGTACAGATTGCCGACCTGATCGGGCGGGAACAGCGTGACGCGCCTCCGGCCTGCGGCCACGCAGGCGAGGTTGTCGGGCACGTCCTGATGCGCTGCGATCCGGGTGCGATTCCCGATCCAGATGCTGGCGAGCGGCGCGCGCGCGCCGAAATCCACCGTGTTGGCCGCGTTGAAGCCCGGCAGCCAGGTGTCGATGGTCGTGGAAGCCACGTAGATCGCAGGCGGCGAGGCCTCGTCGGCGTAGCGCAGCAGCGTGCGCAGCACGACATCCAGCGGCACATGCTCGCGGCGGAAGTTGAATCCCCGCATCGCCGCGTCGTAGAAGAAGCGTCCGTCGATTTCCGGCGGGCCGACGGTCACGGCGGCAGGGGGCGCCCCGGCACGCACGAAGCCGGCCAGATACGACGCCGCGCCATCCGGACCCGCGCCGGCGGCCCCGACCATCGGCCAGTCGCGCACCAGTCCGCGCAGCACGATGGGGCGACCACCCAGCAGGATGTCGTCCGGGATCGCCATCCCACCGCGGATGTCACCACGCTCGGGGATCCGCTCAGGCGAGGTCATGGCGTTTCTGCATGCGATCGATCAGGTCGCGGAAGCGCGAGGCCGACGCGAGCATCATGTAGACAGGCTCCAGGTGGCCCGCCGCATGCAGCGCGCCGATCGCGTCGCTGCCCAGATCCCGGAGCCGGGGCTCGTCGATCATGTGGAACCCGGACAGGCGATGGCTGCGGCCGTCCTCGAGCCGGACGTCGAGCGTGAACGGTTCCAGCAACGCGTGCTCGAGCAGGGACCGGGCGAATGCCTGCGTCTGCGCGATGCCGTCATGCAGCTGCTGCAGAACCGACTGCACGCGCTGAAGATGCGGCGCGAAACCTCCATGCGGCAGGAACAGAGGCTCACCGGTGCCTGTGCACAGCCTCGGATGGTCCAGGTCGACATGGATCGTACGGTGCGACCCGTCGACACCGATCAGGAAGGGACCGCGTTCCATCGCGAGCGGAACGTAGTGGGCCTGCCAGCCGGAAGCGTCCAGAAAGAGGTTCTGGCCGTGCTTGAGACCGAGCAGTGCGACCGGCGTCGAGCGGTCTCCGTCGAGGTGGAACACGATCGGGTAATGCGCCTGCAGGTCCCGGAACTCCCCGGGAAACGTCGGCGCGACCATGACGTCGTCACCGAACCCCGTGGCACGGACAGTGTCGACGCGTAGATCATGATGTGCGACGGGGTCGAGCTGGACGTGTCGGCTCATCGGGACCGCGATGGGGGGCGAAGGTCGGGGCAGCTTAGCGCCGTGGCGCCACGACCGCCGCGCACCGGGCAGAGGTGCGCAGCGTCGTGCCGTCAGAAGCGGTAGCGCAGACCGAACATGTAGCGCGGACCGGTCTGCGTCGCGAACCGGAGCATGTTCGTGTGTCGGGCGTGAGTACGATAGGTCTCGTCGGTGAGGTTGATCGCTTCGGCATGCAGCGACAGCTGCTCGTTCACCTGGTAGCTGACATTGAGATCGAGCTGACCGTAGGCCTCGGTGTAGTTCGGGTTCGGTCCCTGGCCGCCGATGCCCGACAGGAACTCGTCGCGCCAGTTGTAGGCCGCTCGCACCTGCCACTGGTTCTTGTCGTAGAACGCCACGACGTTGGCCGAATCGCTGAGGCCGACCATCGGATACTGGTCGCCGAGGCTCTGGTTGTCGAAGGTCAGGCCCGAGTCGACGATGGTGTAGTTCGCAGCCACGCCGAAGCCGCTCTGCCCGAACATGTGCTGGACGTTGAACTCCCAGCCGTCGAGCGAATCGGAACGCTGGTTGGCCGGCGTGTTGATGTCGAAGCCTGCGATCGGATCGGTCGGCAGGCCGACGATGCTGCCGGTGCGCTCGCCGTTCGAGTTCACACCCGTGTAGGTGACACCCGGGTCGTCCGCATGGTTGAGGAAGATGTAGTTGCGGATACAGACCAGGTCGGAGGTGCCGCAGCCGTTGGCGACCGCGTTGTTCCAATAGGTGCCGCCGACCGGCGTGTGCAGGTTGAACGGCGTGTCGCGCACGATCGTGTCGCTGATGAAGTTCTTGATGTTCTTGCGGAACCAGCCGACCGACACGTAGCTGGCCTCGCCGTAGTACCACTCGAACGACAGGTCGAAGTTGGTGGACTTCAGCGGTTCCAGTCCGGGATTGCCCTGTGAGCCGTCGCCGCCGTCGACGCGCACGACGTTCGCCAGGCTCAGACCACCCTGGATCTGCTGCCAGCCCGGTCGGCCGATGGTCTGGCTGTAGCTGCCGCGCAGGACCATGTTCTCCGCCACTTCGAGGCTCAGGTCGACACTGGGCAGGAAGTGGTCGTACTTGCCGGTCTGGGTGATGAAGTCGCGCTCGCCGTCGTAGACCACGTAGAGCTCGTTCGCCGAATCCCAGCTGATGCCGCTGCCGACGCGGGCCAGCGCCTCGGACGTGACGTCGGTCTCCTCATAGCGCACACCTGCAGCGACCCTGAGCGGCATCGACCAGTCGAACGTGCTGCTCCACTGCAGGTAGGCAGCCTTAGATTTCTCTTCGGTGCGCAGATCCTCGGTGAATTCCGTCGGCGCGCGATACAGGGTGTCGTCGCCGGCGACCTCGGCCGCACGTTGCCGCAGCCTCGCGAAGTCGAACATCATGAAGCGGCCGGTGAAGCGCGGATCGTTGTGGCCGCGGAAGGCATCGAAGTAGCGCGACATGTCGTCGGCGTAGAAGATGCTGTCGTCGTAGTCGCCCGGGCTGCCGACGCCGCCCCAGGTGTCGCGCTGCATGACTGCCGACGCGGTACGGTTGTTGACTTCGGTCATCGACACGCCGAAGTCGAGGTTGGAGTAGTTCTCGAACTCGAAGCGGCCACCGGCCTGGATCTGCTCGACTTCGGACTTGTTGTAGCTGTTCTGGAACACCGAGCCGGTGACCACGACGTCGGACGCCTCGATCTGATCCACGCCGGGCGGCAGGCCGATCGTCAGGATCGGAAATTCACCGCTGTAGTCCACCGTGGTGGACACGCGACGGAACGCGGCAGTACCGAGCACACCGGCCGAGCCGTAGGGGCTGTCGGGGCGCGATTCGGCGGTGGAGCTGTGGTAGTCGAGATGGAACTTGAGTGCGTCGTTGACATCCCATTCGACATTGAAGCCGGTCGATTCGAGCGTGTTGCGAGTGGCCAGCTCCATGCCGCCCATCGAGATGTCGGCGTAGACCGGATTGCCGTTCTCGTCGTAGGAGACGTTGTCTTCGGAATACTCGATCGGCGCCGAGATCGGGCCGTCGGTCCAGGCGCTGTCACCCGGCCCGTAGTTGAACCACACGGACAGTTCGTTGCGCTGCTGCTGCACCTTGTTCTCGGCGTAGGTGTAATCGAGCGTGGCGCGCACATTGTCCAGCGGCTGCCACTGCAGCGTCGCCTGGCCATTGGTGCGCTGGCGCTGGACACCGTTGACGCTGTATCCGGTGTTCTGCGGACGGCCGTAGATCGTGTCCGGACCTGGCCGGTTGGTGATGCGGTCGTAGCCGGCTTCGCCGGGCAGCGGCAGGCGGTTCCAAGAATTTGTGTCGTCACCCTGGAACATCGCCCAGCCATCGGCCACCGAGGCCTGGCTGTAGCCGGAATCGCGCTCCTGATAGCTGCCGCTCAGCGCGATGCCGAAACGTCCGTCGGCCGAGGTGTTGCTGAAGATGCCCGACAGTTCGCCGGTGATCGAGCTGCCCGGATACGCATCAGGCAGGTTGTCGACCGAGGTGTCGTGCACGCCCTTGATGCCGACATTGGCATGGAAGCCCGGGTTGTCGAGCGGGCGGGCGGTCTTGACGTTGATCGTCGCGCCGATGCCGCCGGTCGGGGTGGAGGCACGGCTGCTCTTGAAGACCTCGATCTCCGAGACCGATTCCGAGGCCAGGTTCGCGAAGTCGAAGGCGCGCGAGTTGGAAGTGCCGCCACCGCCCGGCCCGAGGTTGGACGCCGGCATCTGGCGACCGTTGAGCAGCACCAGGTTGAAGTCGGGGCCGACGCCGCGGACAGTGACTTTCGAGCCTTCGCCGCTGGCGGTGCGGTCGATCGACACGCCGGAGATGCGCTGCAGCGACTCGGCCAGGTTGGTGTCGGGGAACTTGCCGATGTCCTCGGCGACGATGCCGTCGACGATGCCCTGCGCATCGCGCTTGAGGTTCATCGACGAGGTCAGGCTGCCGCGGATGCCAGTGACGGTGACCGTGTCGAGCTCGGTCGCCTCGTCGGTGCCGGCGGCCGTGTAGGGCGTCTGCGTCCGGTTCGGATCCGCGACCTGCGCGGCCAGCGGCGGGGCGAGCGCCAGCAACAGTGCGGACGTGAGAAGCCGCTTCTTCGGCGCGGTGTGCGATTGCTTCATGGATCTCCCCTCCCAAGGATTCGCATGCAGTCTGTGTTGTATGCCCGCGCGTCCGGGGGAACGCGGGCCGTGTGCGTCAGCGCGGATTGGATGCCAGGTTGACAGCGTTGTCAATGGTCGTGGGCGCAGCGCACGAAAACGCATTCGCAACGCGGAAAAACCGGGGATTTGTGCTGCGTCGCAACAGTCATCTGCGACGTCAGCGATGCGGCGGTGTGGCGCGCAACGGATGCGCCTCGGTGGTCAGTACCGTGGTCGCGGGATCGAGCGTCGCCGGGTCGGCGTAGAGCAGATAGAAGTACTTGAAGGTCTCGGCGAGCACGAAGCTTTCCATCTCGTCCTTCTGTTCCTTGGTCACGACATCGGCGAGCGCGGCGAAGCCCGAGTCGGTCCGCGTGTGGCGCACGAAGTCCTCAAACAGGGTGCGGCCCATATCGCGCCAGGCGGTGTCGCCGCTCAGGCGGTAGAGGTACCAGGTGGATTCGACGATCTCCGGCCGCAGCGGATAGCCGGGCGAGACGACGGTGCGCGCGCGATAGTCCCAGACCTCCGGCTCGATGCCGTGCGCCTGCCACATCGAGAACGCCGAGTGCTGCAGACGCGCGGCGCGATCGGGATCGCCGGAGACGGCGAGCAGCCCCGGAAAGAATGCATCCAGCGCACCGAAGCGCGGCGCGATGCGCGCACCTGTCGTCATGTCGACGTGGCCGTACCACAGCGCGCCGTCGACCTCGTCGGCGACGTGCGCATGGATCGCTGCGATATGCGTGTCCCACATCGCCTTGCAGCGCGGCTCGGCGAACAACTGCCAGCACTTCCACAGGTATTCGTAGTACGAATCGATGCGCGCGCCGACGTGGGTGCGCGTCTGCGTCCACCGGCCGGTCTCGACATCGAAGCGTTCGCCGACCAGGTCGATCGGCGAGCGCATCGCATACGTCGCCTCGAGCGCGCGCCAGGCCTTGTCCCAGTACACCTGCTTGCCGGTCAGCCGCGCGAGCGTGCCGTACTCGAGCAGCAGCGTGCCCGACTCGGCCGGATTGCTCTCGGTGCCGCTGACCGCGCCGGTGCGCAGGTTGACGTTGACCCAGGGCAGGCCGGTCGGCGAATCGAACGCCGGCAGCAGACGCGTGCCGAGATCGTCGGCCAGCGCGAGCAGGCGCGCGTCGCCGGTCATCTGGTAGCCCGACAGCAGGCCGCCGAGCAGACGGATCACGATCTCGAAATGCTTGACGTCGAGGTCCCTGTCGAACGACAGCTGCGTGGCGATCAGTTCGCGCGCCGCATCGGCCTCGTCGGTCAGGCCCATGATCAACAACGTGTCGAGCGCATCGACCGGTGTCATCAGCAGCGATTGCGCGTACCAGTCACTGCCGGTGTTCGACAGCGGCTTGAGCGCATCGCGTCCCCAGGCGTACTGGCGGTAGCCGCGCCAGGCGTGGAGGAACTCGGTCTTGACGCGCTCGGCCATCGCCGCGTCGGCGCCGTTGGCGTCGAGGCGGCGTTGCGCTTCGGGTGCGATGTGCACGGCGGCGTGGTCGGCGCCCGCCGTCTGCACGGGCGGCGCGGTCGATGCGCAGCCTGCGAAGAGTGCGGTCCAGGCGGCGAATGCGATGACGGCGGACTGCCGACGAATACGGTTTCGCGAAGTGCTCATGCGTCGATCCTCCGGGCATGCGCGCCGCGCATCACTGCGAGCACATCGTGGCAGGCGCCCATGGTGTGGTAGTCGGTCTTGCCGGCGGGGCTCTTCAGGTCGTCGTATCTGCGGTTCCGCCGGTCGAGGATGCGGAACCAGGCGCCGTGCACGTGGTCGACGAAATGCCGCCATGCGTAGTCCCACAGCCGCAGGTAGTCGTCGCGGTAACGCGCCTCGCCGGTCGCGTCGAACAGGCGCCAGGCTGCGGCGATCGCTTCCGCCTGCACCCAGAAGTACTTGTCGTCGTCGCACCAGTACATCGGTGCGCGCGCGAGGTCCGGCGGTGGCGCGCCGGGCGCAGGCGAGGCGTGGCGCAACGATTCCGGCGCGAACCCGTAAACGATGCCGCCATGCTCGGCATCCCAGCCGTGGGCGAGCGCGGTGTCGTAGAGATGGCACGCGGTCGGCAGCAGCCAGTCCGGCGCCGCGTCGCCCAGATGCGCGCGCAGCGACAGCAGCAGCTTCGCCCATTCGATCTGGTGGCCGGGCTGGACGCCCCAGGGCCGGAACAGATGCCTGGGATCGTCGCGGTGGTAGTCCCAGTCGACCGACCAGTCCGCATGCCAGTGCTCCCAGACCAGACCGCCCGAGCGTGCGGCCTGGCGGCGGGTCATGTGGTCGGCGACGAGAAGCGCGCGCTGCAGGTAACGCGCATCGCCGCCGGCCTCGTGCGCGGCGATCAGCGCCTCGCACAGGTGCATGTTCGCGTTCTGCCCGCGATAGCCGCTGTAGCGCCACTGTGCATCGGCCTCGTCGCGGTACAGGCCTGCGTCCGCGTCCCAGGCGTGACGCTCGAGCAGGTCCCAGGTCTCGTCCATCCAGGCCTGCGTCGGCAGCCCGGCCTTGCGCGCGCTGGCGCAGGCCAGCAGCACGAATGCCAGGCCATAGCTGTGTTTGGTGTCGTCTTCGACGGCGCCATCGCGCACCGTCCACGCATAGCCGCCGCGTTGGGCGTCGCGATGCGCCTCGCGCAGGAACCGGATGCCGTGCATCGCGGCATCGCGCCAGTCGTCGGCGTGGCGCGAATCGGCGAATTCGACCGTTGCCATCGCGTAGTCGTAGACGAAGCGCGTGCTGCTGACGAGGTGGCGATGACCGCGGTCGTAGACGCTGCCGTCGTCGCGGAAGTAGTGGAAGAAGCCACCGTCGGGATCGATCGCATTCGGATGGTAGAACGCCATCGTGTCGGCGATGTGCGCGCGTAGGGTGGCCTGGGCGGTGAAGTCCGGCAGCGGCGAGGCGGGCAGGTTCATCGCGCGGTCTCCAGCAGGGCGCGCAGGGATGCCGCATCGGGCATCGCGTCGAAGGCGCCGTGGCGTGTGGTCGCGAGGGCGCCCGCCGCCGCGGCGTGACGCAGCAGGTCTTCGCGCACGGGGTCGTCTTCGAACGCGGCGGCGAGTCCGTCGGCCTCGATGCCGCGCGCGACCAGGCGCTGCAGCAGGCCGGCGACGCAGGCATCGCCGGCGGCGGTGGTGTCGATCGCATCGACGCGGAACGTGGCGGCGGTGCCGGCACGCGTGCGCGTCCACCAGCGCATCGGCGCCGCGCCATCGGTGACCAGCAGTACCGCGGCGTCACCGGCGAACACGCGCGCGACCGTGCCGGCGATGTCGCCGTCGCCGGTCAGGAACGCGAACTCGTCGGCGCTGAGCTTGACCAGCCGGGCCGCGGTGAGCGCCTGCCACAGCGTCGGTGCGGAATCGACACCGCGTGGCCACAATGCCGGGCGCAGGTTGAGATCCAGACTGACCAGTGCGCCGGCCTGCGCCGCGCGCGCCATCGCCTGCAGCGTGGTCGTGGCGATCGCGGACGCGGTCATGCTGTTGGAACACACGTGCAGCACCGCGACATCGTCGAATGCGTCTTCGGCGAAGTCGGTGTCGCGGAACAGCAGGTCCGCGGCCGGCGGCCGGTAGAAGCTGAAACTGCGCTCGCCGTCGTCGGCCAGTGAGACGAAGGCGAGCGCGGTCGGCGCCTCGGCGGTGCGACACACCTGCGAGACATCGACGCTGCGGGTGGCGAGCTCGGCGTGCAGCGCGTCGCCGAACATGTCCGTGGCGAGCATGCCGATGAAGCGCGCGCGGCCGCCGAGCGCGGCGATGCCGACCGCGACGTTCGCCGGCGCGCCGCCGGGTTGCTCGACGAAGCGGCGCCTGCCGTCGCCGGTGCGTTCTGCGCGGAAATCGATCAACGCCTCGCCGAAGCAGGCGACGACGTCACATGCCGGCGTGATTGGGGCTTCCGCCATCAGTGCATCGCACTCGGGCGCGGCGCCGGCGCCGCGACGGCGTTCAGTGCGGCGCCGCCCAGGCGCGAGCCGCGCAGGCCGTACCAGATGATGTAGACGTAGCAGGCCAGCGGCACGGCGAACGCGTGCTGGATGCCGATGCGGTCGGCCAGCGCGCCCTGCGCCAGCGGGATCAGCGCGCCGCCGACGATCGCCATCACCAGCAGGCTCGAGGCCTTGCTGGTCAGCGTGCCGAGGCGCTCGATCGCGGTGGTGAAGATGGTCGGGAACATGATCGAGTTGAACAGGCCGATCGCCAGCGCGCTCCACATCGCGACCTGACCGGTGGTGCTCATCGTCACGACCAGCAGCAGGCAGACCATGCCGGCGGCGAAGCCGAGCAGCTTTCGCGCATCGATGAAGGTCATCAGCGCCGCGCCGAGGAAGCGGCCGGCCATCGCGCCGCCCCAGTAGAACGCGAGGAACTGCGAGGCGCGTGCTTCGGTCAGCCCGCCGATCTCGGGCTCGGCCATGTAGTTGATCAGGAAGCTGCCGATCGCGACTTCCGCACCGACGTAGCAGAAGATGCCCAGCACGCCCCAGCGCAGGTGCGGCGTGCGCAGTGCTTCGAGATAGGTGTGGTGGACGGCCGGGCTGGCCTCGGTGGTGTCGCGCAGGCTCGGGATGCGCATCAGCAGCACGAACACTGCCAGCAGCAACAGGCCGCCTGCCAGCAGCAGGTAGGGCATCTCGACCGAGCGCGCTTCGGCGGCGCGGTAGGCGATCTGTTCGGCCGCGCCCATCGCCGCGATCTCGTCGGCGCCGAGCACCGCGCCGACCAGGATCAGCGGGCCGATCAGCAGCGGGAAGACCGTCGTGCCCAGCGAGTTCAGCGCCTGCGCGAGATTGAGGCGGCTGTGCGAGGTTTCCGGCCGGCCGAGCAGGCTGATGTACGGATTGGCCGCGACCTGCAGCAGCGTGATGCCGCTGGCGAGCACGAACAGCGCCGTCAGGAACACCGGATACGACGGCAGGCGCGCGGCCGGGTAGAACATCGCCGCGCCGATCGCCGCGATCACCAGGCCGATGACGATGCCGGCCTTGTAGCCCACGCGTGCGACGACCGCGCCGGCCGGCATCGACATCAGAAAGTACGCGCCGAAGAACGTGAACTGGATCAGCATCGTCTGCGTGTAGTTCATCGAGAACACGGCTTTGAGATGCGGAATCAGCACGTCGTTGAGACTGGTCAGGCCACCCCAGGTGAAGAAGATCAGGCTGACCACCGCGATCGCGGCGGGGTTGGACATCGTGCGGGTCTGCGGATTCATGCGGCGCTACCTCGGGCCCGGGCGGGCGATGGGAAATGACGTCCGGTCGTGTCGTGCGCGGGCACGGACGCGACCACGCTGCTGGCGCGGACCTGCAGCGCGACGGATGCGGTGATGGTGCTGGGGGATTCGGGCGTTTCGCCGCGTAGCCGCGCGAGCACCAGCCGCGCGGCCTGCAGGCCGCGGGCGCGCGGATCGGTGGCGATCGTGGTCAGCGGCGGCGAGGCGAACGCGGCTTCGGCGATGTCGTCGAAGCCGGTGACGGCGAAATCGTGGCCGGCGCGGCGGCCGCAGCCGGCGAGGCCGGCGATCAGGCCCAGCGCGACGGCGTCGTTGTAGCAGACCGCCGCGGTCGGCGCGGGATCGCGCGCGAACAGCGCCGGCGTCTGCCGCGCGGCTTCGAGGCGCGTGGGCGCGCATTCGATCAGCCAGGCGGGATCGGGCGCGATGCCGGCGTCGGCCAGTGCGTCGCGATAGCCGGCGCGGCGTTCGCTGCAGGAACTCGATTCGCGATGGCCGCCGAAGAAGGCGATCGCGCGATGGCCCTGTGCGAGCAGATGTTCTGTTGCGAGCCGCGCGCCGGCGCGGTTGTCGAGCGCCAGATAGTCCCAGTCACCGGTCACGCCATCGTCGAGCGTGCGGTTGAACAGCAACACCGGCAGCCGCGGTCCGCAGACGCGACGCAGGCGCGCGGCGCTGCTGTGTTCGGCGGGCGAGAGGATCAGCGCGGCGGGGCCGTGCTCGACCAGCGAGGCCAGCACGGCCTGCTGGCGCTCGACCGATTCGCCGGTGCTGCCGAGCAGCAGCACGTGGCCGGCTTCGGCCAGCGCGGCATCGACGCCGGCGGCGAACTCGGCGAAGAACGGATTGGCCAGATCGTTGACGACCAGGGCGACCGCGTTCGACGCGCCGCCGCGGCGCAGGCTGGCCGCGCCGCGGTGGTAGACGTAGCCCTGGCGCGCCAGTTCGGCGCGGACCCGCGCGCGGGTGTCGGGATGCACCTGCGGGTTGTCGCGCAACACCATCGAAACCGTCGCCTTCGACAGCCCGCAGGCGGCTGCGATATCGGCCAGGGTCACGCGTCGGGTCGGGGTCATGTCAGGGAATTGAACCGGTTCAGATGCGCGCATGGTGACGGGCGCAGCGGCCCACGGCATCCTGCGGCGCAGCATGCGATGCCGTTGCACCGATGCTAGGTTCGCGGCCATTGAACCGATCCAAACGAGGGCGCGATGGCGAAGCTGGGGACGGCGATGGCACAGGCGGTATTCGCGGTGGGCGCGCTGCTGGGCGCGGGCACGGCGCTGGCGGACGCGCGCGACGTGGGGGCGAAGGCCTACGCGTCGGTCGACCCCTTCATCGGCACCGGCGGCGAAGGCCACACCTATCCTGGCGCGACGGTGCCGTTCGGCATGGTCCAGTTGAGCCCGGACACGCGCATCCAGCCGCGCGCGCAGGCCTACGACTGGGCGGCCGGCTACCGCTACGACGACACCAGCATCGTCGGCTTCTCGCACACGCACTTCTCCGGCACCGGTCATTCCGATCTCGGCGACGTGCTGCTGATGCCGGTGACCGGGCCCGAACAGCTCGAACGCGGCGATCCCGACGTGCCCGGCAGCGGCTACGCCTCGCGCTTCCGCCACGACGACGAGATCGCCCAGCCCGGCTACTACGCCGTCACCCTCGACGACTCCCGGGTGCGCGCCGAGCTCACCGCGAGCGCGCGCGCCGGCGTGCACCGCTACACCTTCCCGGCAGGCACCGACGCGCGCGTGCTGCTCGACCTGCGCACGTCGATGTACGACTACCCCGGCAAGATCCTGTGGTCGCGGCTGCGGAAGATGCCCGACGGCACGATCACCGGCTTCCGCGAGACCCGTGGCTGGGCGCCGGGCCGGCAGCTGTATTTCGCGATGCGCTTCTCGCGTCCGCTGACCGGCCACGCCTTCCACAACACCGAGACCGACATCGCCTACAAGGGCTTCGCGCCGCCGGCCGACCGCAGCCCGGGTGAACGCGCGCAGATCGAGGGCCGGCAACTGGTCGGTACGTTCGATTTCGGCCCGCTCGACGCGCCGCTGGTGGTCAAGGTCGCGATCTCGTCGGTCGACGAGGCCGGCGCGATCGCCAACCTCGATGCCGAAGTGCCGGACTTCGATTTCGACCGCGTGCGCAATGCGGCGAAGGCCGAATGGACCGAGGCGCTGTCGGTGCTCGACATCGACGCGCCCGAGCCCGACCGCCGCAGCGCCTACACCGCGCTGTACCACACGCTGCTCGGGCCGACGCTCTTCATGGACGTCGACGGCCGCTATCGCGGGCCGGACCAGGCCGTGCACACGGCCGACGGTTTCGCCCACTACTCGACGTTCTCGCTGTGGGACACCTACCGCGCATTGCATCCGCTGCTGACGATCGTGCAGCCGGAGCGGCGCAACGCCGACTTCGTGAACTCGCTGCTCGCGCACCGGCGCCACAGTCCCTACGGCATCCTGCCGGTGTGGTCGTTCCACGGGCAGGAGACGTGGACGATGATCGGCTACCACGCGGTGCCGGTGATCGCCGATGCGTATCTGAAGGGCATCCGCGGTTTCGATGCCGATGCCGCGCTCGAGGCGATGGTCGCCAGCGCGAGCTACGGACCCTACGACGGCCTGCGCCAGTACATGGAGCTGGGCTGGGTGCCGATCGACGAGGAGGGCGAGGCCGCGTCGAAGACGCTCGAGTACGCCTACGGCGACTGGACGATCGCGCGCATGGCGCAGGCGATGGGGCGCACCGACATCGCGCGCCGGTTCGACACACGCGCCGCGCACTGGCGCAACGCCTTCGATCCCGGCACCGGCTTCATGCGCGCGAAGAACCGCGACGGCAGTTTCCGCACGCCGTTCGACCCGACCGCCAGCGGCTACGGCACCGACTACACCGAGGGCAACGCCTGGCAGTACTCGTGGTACGTGCCGCACGACGTGGCGGGTCTGTCCGCGGCGCACGGCGGCGCCGACGCGCTGCTCGGCAAACTCGATGCCGTGTTCGAAGCCGACGTCGACCCGGCGATCTTCGAACACATGGAGGACATCACCGGCCTGATCGGCTGGTACGCGCACGGCAACGAGCCCAGCCACCACGTCGCCTACCTCTATGCGCACGCCGGCCAGCCCTGGCGCACGCAGGCGCGGCTGAAGACGATCATGGACACGCAGTACGCCGACCGGCCCGACGGCCTGGCCGGCAACGACGACCTCGGCCAGATGTCGGCCTGGTACCTGTTCACCGCGCTGGGCTTCTATCCGGTCGCGCCGGGCAGCGGCGAGTACGTGATCGGCCGGCCGTTCCTGCCGCGGGCGACGCTGCATCTGCCCAATGGCCGGACCTTCACCATCGTCGCCGACGGGCTGGAACAGGGGCACGGCTACATCGGCGCGGCCACCCTCGACGGCGCGCCGCTGGACCGTGCGTTCCTGCGTCACGACGAGATCCTCGCCGGCGGCGAACTGCGCTTCACGATGCAGGCCGACCCGTCGCAGACATGGCCGCTCGCGGATGCCGAGACGCCGTATTCGATGACGCCCGCCGCCGCGCGCTGAGCGCGCAAGGCGGTGCGGGCCTGACCTGACGGCGCAGCGCATGCCGCGTCCCTCGGGCGCATCGACGACATCCTCGACCCTCCCAGATCCCGGATGCGATGCCGGACGGCACCGCGGGATGCGTTGTACCCAGTGCATGACAACGCTGTCAATTCGGCAGCGGTGCCGGACGCTGCGATGCCCGTCGCAAGGCCTCCGGGGGTTCGGGACCGTGCGCCGGAGCGTTGCGCTGCAGCATCTTTCTTGCCGGCGCGGCGGCGACCTCGTCGAACGCGCGCGTATGTTGGGTCGGTACGTTGGCGACCTCCGGCGTCGCCGTGATTCCCGCGCGAGGCAGTCGTCGCGAGAAAGCAATGACCCTCCAGTCTGTGGCCGATTCCACCCGTCCCCTGCGGAGATCTGCGGGGACAGTCGTCACCAGTCTTTCGCGCCGCGGCAGGCGTGATGGCGCGGACATCTGCATGCCGACGGCGACCGGCCTCGCCGAAACCGGCCGGCGGATGACCGCGGCAACCGGATGCGAGCAGGTCTCGCTGCAGCCCGGCCTGCGAACGCCAACTGTGGCAGCATCGGGAGGCCGTGACAGGGGGACGTCGGGCCGAGATGCGGGATGCGGGCGCAGGAGCAGAGGATCGGACGGTCGGCGCGCGTGCGCGCCGCCGACGCAACCGCGTGTTGCTGATCGGTGGCCTGTTGGTGGCGAGCGTCTGCGCGGCCGCCTCGGTCGTGGCCTGGAACGACCTGCGCGTGCGGCAGGCGGCGGGCGAGCGCTACGTGCTGGACATGTCGGCCGGGCTCGCGCGCAATCTCGAACTGGGTCTCGGCAATCTCGAGCGCGCCTTCGCCGGTATCGGTGGGGCCCTGGTGGCGATCCAGCGGCAGGCGCCGGATGCCAGCGCCGCGCTCGCCGACGAGGTGGTCCGCGGCGTGCGCGCGCGGCATCCGGAGTTGCAGGACCTCGTGCTGGTGGATGCCCAGCCCGCATTCGCGGCGGCGCCGGGCCCGGGCGCCGCGCGGCTGCAGACGGGCGACCCGCTGCCCGGCGCCGACGGGGAGGGCTGGGTGCTGCCGCTCGCGCTGGCCATCCCGAACGGGCCGGACGCGCCGCCGCGGTGGCTGGTGGGGCATCTGCGGGTGACCTCGCTGCACATGCAGCTGCGCGAGCTCGACCTCGGCCGCGGCGGCACCGCGACCTTCGTGCACAGAAACGGCCGCATCGTCACGCGCTCCGATCCGGACGATCGCTACGCCGGCACCGACATCCGCAGCTCGTCGCTGTTCACGCACGGCGTCAACCGGACCGGCGCCGGGCTGCTGCAGGGACGCAGCGACCTCGACCGGACGCGGCGCCTGATCGGTTTCCGCGCGCTGACGGACTACCCGCTGATCGCGACGGTCGGCGTGGGTCGCGACGATCTGCTCGCGGGATGGTGGGCATTCGTCGGCGCGCTCGCGACCGGCGGCGTGCTGTTGCTGCTGGCCTGGCTCGCCGGGGTGCGCATGCTGGTGACGGGTGCGCGCCGCGAACGCGCACTGAGCGCCGACATCGCACGCTCGGAAGGCGCCATCGTCGACCTCACCGCGCGCATGCGCGATGTCGAAGCGCAATACCGCTATCTCTACGAGCGCCATCCGTTGCCGGCGCTGGTCTACGACCGCGAGACTTTGCGGTTGCTCGCCGTGAACGATGCGGCCATCGCCGAATACGGCTATCCGCGCGCGCAGTTCCTCACCCTCGACGCCGATGCGCTCGTCGTCGACATGGACGGCGACGACATCCGCGACGAAGTCGCCCGCGCGCCCGCGCCGCACATCGGCCGCCGGTTCCGGCACCGGCGGCATGACGGCAGCACGTTCGCGGCCATGGTGTATTCGAGCAGCCTCGACTTCCTCGGGCGCCCCGCGCGTCTGGTGCTGGTGATGGACGTCAGCGACCGCGAACGCGTCGAAGCCGAGCGCGAGCGCAGCGAGGCGCGGTTCCAGATGGTCGCGCGGGCCACCAGCGACGCGATCTGGGACTGGGACGTCGCGACCGACACGCTGTGGTGGAACGAGGGATTCACCGCGCAGTACGGCTGGGACTGGCGCACGCACGTTGCCACGATCCCGCAGTGGACCGCGCTGGTGCATCCCGACGACGTGGTGCGCGTGAGCGACGACCTGCAGGCCGCACTGGCGTCCGGCGGAACGGACTGGAGCGCGCAGTACCGGCTCCGGTGCGCGAACGGCGACTACGCGCTGGTCGAGGACCGCGGCACGATCCTGCGCGACGCCGCCGGCCACCCGGTGCGTGCGGTGGGCGGGATCCTGGACGTCACCCGCCGCCGTCGCGACGAGGCGGACCTGCGCCTGCTGCGGCGCGCGGTGGAAGCCACCGAGAACGGCATCGTCATCGCCGATGCGTGCGCGCCCGACCAGCCGATCGTCTACGTGAATCCCGCGTTCGCGCGCATCACCGGTTACCCGGCGGCGGAGGCCATCGGGCGCAACTGCCGCTTCCTGCAGGGCGAGGAACGCGACCAGGCGGCGCGTCCGGCGATCCGCGCGGCCATCGGGCAGGCGCGCGAGATCCGCGTGCAGCTGCGCAACTACCGGCGCGACGGCAGTCCGTTCTGGAACGAACTGCGCATGGCCCCGGTGCGCGACCAGGACGGCCAACTCACCCATTTCGTCGGCATCCTCAACGACGTCAGCGAGCGTCGCCGCGCGGAGGAGGCGCTCGCGCACCGCGCGACCCACGACGAACTCACCGGCCTGCCCAACCGCGAACTGGTGATGGAGCGTCTGGCCGACGCCGTGGCGCGCGCGACGGGCGATGGCGGCTGCGTGGGCCTGGTGTTCGTCGATCTCGACGATTTCAAGCTCATCAACGACAGCCTCGGCCACGCCAGCGGCGACGAAGTGCTGCGCACCGTCGGCCGCTGCCTGCAGGCGGCGCTGCAGCCGGGCGACACGGTCGGCCGCTTCGGCGGCGACGAATTCGTGCTGGTGCTGAGCGCCCCTGATCGCGACGCGGTCGCGCGAGCGACCGCAGGCGTGTTCGAGGCCCTGTCGCAACCGATGGACATCGGCGCGGCGTCTCTGCAGGTCACGTCCAGCATCGGCTACTGCTGCCATCCTGACGACGGCGACGATCCCGCGCTGCTGCTGCGCCATGCCGACCAGGCGATGTACCAGGCCAAGCAGCAGGGCCGGAACTGCGTGGTCGTCTATCGCGCCGAATTCGGCACCCAGGCCAGCGAACGTCTCGTCCTGGTCTCGCAGCTCCGCGATGCGCTGCAGGCCGGGCAGTTCGTGCTCGCGTTCCAGCTGCAGTTCAACCAGCAGCGCCATCCGGTCGGCATGGAGGCGCTGCTGCGCTGGCAGCATCCCGAGCGCGGCCTACTCGCGCCCGACGCCTTCATCGCAGTCTGCGAGGACAGCGGACTGATCGTGCCGATCGGGCGCTGGGTGCTGCGCGAGGCCGCGCGCCATCACCAGATCCTCGCCGCGCACGGCTGGGGACACCTGCGGATCGCGGTCAACGTGTCGGCGGCCCAGTTCCAGCAGGGACTGGTCGACGACGTGCTGTCGGTGATGCAGGCGTTCGCGCTGCCGGCCGACGTGCTCGAACTCGAGCTCACCGAAAGCGTGGTCATGGCGAGCCCGGACAACGTGATCCGCGACATGGCGACGCTGCGCGACGCCGGCGTCTGCATCGCGATCGACGACTTCGGCACCGGCTACTCCAGCCTCGCCTATCTCAAGCGCCTGCCGCTGCACCGGGTGAAGCTGGACCGCTCCTTCGTGCAGGATCTCGGCCGCGATCCCGACGACGAGGCGATCTGCGACGCGATCATCCGCATGGCGCAGCGTCTGGGCCTGTGCACGACCGCGGAAGGCGTGGAAACGGACCTGCAGCGGACCTGGCTGGCCGCGCACGGCTGCGACGAACTGCAGGGCTACCTGTTCGCCCGGCCGGCGCCGTTCGGGGACGTGCTGGCGCTGCTCGGACGTTCCGGCGCGCCCTGATCCGTCGCAGGGCCGGCGACGGCGACCGCGTAGAATGGCGCGATGGATGTGTCACACCTCATCGACGGCCTCAACGCCGCGCAGCGTCAGGCCGTCTCCGCGCCCGATGCCCACTATCTCGTGCTCGCCGGCGCCGGCAGCGGCAAAACCCGCGTGCTGACCCACCGGATCGCGTGGCTGAACGAAGTCGTCGGCGTGCCCGCGCACGGCATCTTCGCCGTCACCTTCACCAACAAGGCCGCGGCCGAGATGCGCCACCGCGTCGACGCGCAACTGCGCAGCGGCGCGCGCGGCATGTGGATCGGCACCTTCCACGGCCTCGCGCACCGGCTGCTGCGCCTGCACTGGCAGGACGCGAAATTGCCGGAGAGCTTCCAGATCCTCGACAGCGACGACCAGCTGCGTCTGGTCAAGCGCGTGGTGCAGCAGCTCGAACTCGACGATGCGCGCTTCCCGCCACGGCAGATCGCGTGGTGGATCAATGCCCAGAAGGACGAGGGCCGGCGCCCGCAGCACATCCAGGACGGCGCCGACGAATGGTCGGACGTCATGCGCAAGGCCTATGCGCTGTACCAGGAGCGCTGCGACCGCGCGGGTCTGGTCGATTTCGCGGAGATCCTGCTGCGCGCGCACGAGCTGCTGCGCGACACGCCGGCGCTGCTCGCCCATTACCGCCAGCGCTTCGGTCATCTGCTGGTCGACGAGTTCCAAGACACCAATGCGATCCAGTACGCCTTCGTGCGCGTGCTCGCCGGTGACAGCGGCAAGGTGTTCGTGGTCGGCGACGACGACCAGGCGATCTACGGCTGGCGCGGCGCCCAGGTCGAGAACGTGCAGCGTTTCCTGCGCGACTACCCGGGCGCGGAGACGATCCGCCTCGAACAGAACTACCGCTCGAGCGCCAACATCCTCGGCGCCGCGAACGCGGTGATCGCGCACAATCCCGAACGCCTCGGCAAGCAGCTGTGGACCGACAGCGGCGAGGGCGATCCGATCGATCTCTATTCGGCCTACAACGAGATCGACGAAGCGCGCTACGTGGTCGAGCGCGCGCTGCAGTGGGTCCGCGACGGCGGCTCGCACGGGGACATCGCGATCCTCTACCGCAGCAATGCACAGTCGCGCGCGATGGAAGAGCAGCTCGTCGCCGAACAGGTGCCGTACCGCGTCTACGGCGGCGTGCGCTTCTTCGAACGCGCCGAGATCAAGGACACGCTGGCCTATCTGCGCCTGGTCGCCAACCGCGATGACGACGCGGCGTTCGAGCGCGCGGTCAACACGCCGCCGCGCGGCATCGGCGAACGCACGCTCGACGAAGTGCGCCAGCAGGCGCGCGCGCAGGGCATCCCGCTGTGGGAATCCGCGCTGCGCTGCGCCCAGGGCAACGTGCTCGCCGGTCGCGCGCGCAATGCGCTGGCCGGCTTCGCCCAGCTGATCGATCAGCTGTCGGTCGAACTGGCCGAGCTGTCATTGAAGGACAAGATCGACCACGTACTGGCGCGCTCGAACCTGCGCGTGCACTACACCAATGAATCGAAGGGCAGCGCGGATTCGCGCGTCGATAACCTCGACGAACTGGTGTCGGTGGCGTCGCGTTTCGTGCGCGGCGACGACGAGGAGAGCGCGCAGCTGACCGAGATGGTCGCGTTCCTCGCCTACGCCTCGCTGGAAGCCGGCGAGGGCCAGGCGCAGGCCGGCGAGGACGGCGTGCAGCTGATGACCCTGCACAGCGCCAAGGGCCTTGAATTTCCGCTGGTGTTCCTGGTCGGTCTGGAGGAAGGCCTGTTCCCGAGCGCGCGCACCGCCGAGGAAAGCGGGCGTCTCGAGGAAGAACGCCGGCTCGCGTACGTGGGGATCACCCGTGCGCGGCAGAAGCTGGTGCTGACCTATGCCGAGGCGCGGCGCCTGCACGGCCAGGACATGTTCGGCGTACCGTCGCGCTTCCTGCGCGAGATCCCGCCGGTGCTTCTGCACGAAGTGCGGCCGAAGGCGCAGGCCACGCGCGCCTCGTTCCCGCAGCGCCAGCGCGATTTCGGCCATGCGAGCCTCGCGCCGTCGGTCGGCGTGCGCCTGGGCCAGAACGTGACCCACGTGAAGTTCGGCGCCGGCACCGTGACCGACATCGAAGGCGACGGCGCACATGCGCGCGTGCAGGTGAACTTCGACGACGCCGGCAGCAAGTGGCTGGTGCTGGCCTACGCGAACCTGCAGCCGGCCTGACGCACCTCGCGTCGCGCGTCCGCCCGGTTCAGGCCGTCGGCTGCATCGGCGGTTCGTACCGTCGGGGGTATATTCGGGGCGTCGCCGCTTGCGGACCGGAGCACGCCATGTATCGCAATCTCCTCGTCGCCACCGATGGATCAGAACTCGCCGCCCGCGGCGTCGAGCACGCTGCGGCGCTCGCGGCCGGAATCGGCGCGGCGCTGACCATCGTCACCGTGTCCGAGCCGTGGAATGCGGCAATGACCGATCCCAGCGGACTGGTCGGCCTCGATGGATTCCTGCAGAACTACCGGGCCGCGGCCCAGGCCGGCGCCGAAGACGTGCTCGCGTCGGCCCGGCAGGTGGCCGCCCGTCATGGTGTCGACGCGACGACGCTGTTCGTCGCCGAGCAACCCCCGGCGGACGCGATTCTCGAAACCGCGGCCGCGCGCGGGATCGATCTGCTGGTGATGGCGTCGCACGGCCGCCGCGGGCTCGGCCGGCTGCTGCTCGGCAGCCAGACCCAGGCCGTCGTGGCCCGCAGCGAGCTGCCGGTGCTGATCGTGCGCTGAGCCCGCCGCGTCAGTGCGCCGGCGGATCCGGCCGGCGTGTGCGCGAGACCGCCTTGACGATGGCCAGGCCCAGCAGGACCACGACGCCGACCGCGATCCATTGCGGGGCGAGACCGGCCAGGTGGGCGCCGTAGGCCAGCCCGCCGATCAGGATCAGCATGCCGACGATGTAGATCGAGAACGAAGACATGGCGTGCGCCTCTTCGATGAACAGGGAGCCGATGCTGGCGATATGGATGTGACGGGCGCGTCCAGCGATCGTTCTGTCATGGATCCATGGGTCAGTCGCGGAGCTCGAAACCCGGGTTCTCGTCGAGCGTGCCGTCGCCATCGACGACGATCCAGCGGCTGCCGGTCTTGTCGAACAGGACCGGCACCGGATCGCGGAACAGCGGGCGACGGACGAAGCGCAGGGTCCAGCCGAACTGTTCGAGGGTGGCGATCGCACTGGTCTGCGCGGGCGTGAGCCCGGCACGGAGGGCGGCGGCGTCGGGGCGATCGGGCTTGCGGCGGTCGTTGGGATGCATCGGGTTCCTCGAAGGGCTGGCGACATCCCTCCCTGTGTCGCGCGCGGACCGATCGTACGTGAATGCGACGGGCGGACCAAACCCGCGCGGCCGACCATGACCTTCCGGCCACGCTCACGACGGCGCGGCGGCGTACGCTGGGCGGCCTACGGCCGTGACGCGGCCGCCTCGACTGGAGATTCCATGGCGTCCGCCGCTTCCACGCCCACCCGCCCGCGCGCCGTCCCGGCACGCGCCCGTCTCGCCGCGTACGTCGGCGGGCTGTTCGCCGTTGCAGTGGCGCCCGCCGCATTCGCCGCCGAGGGCATGTGGACGCTGGACAACCTGCCCAAGGCCGCGCTGCAGTCGCAGTACGGGTTCTCGCCCGACCAGGCCTGGGTGGACCATGCGATGCAGTCGTCGGTGCGCCTCGCCGGCGGCTGCTCCGGCTCGTTCGTGTCGCCTGACGGCCTGGTGCTGACCAACGCGCACTGCGTCGTCGGCTGCGTGCAGGGCCTGTCCTCGCCGCAGCGCGACCTGCAGAACGATGGCTTCGTTGCCGATGCGCGCGGCGAGGAGCTGCAATGCCCGGCCGAGGAACTTAACGTGCTGCGCGCGATCACCGACGTCAGCGGCCGGTTGGCAAGCGCGGCCGAAGGCAAGCAGGGCCAGGCGTATGTGGATGCGCGCAATGCCGAGAAGAGCCGCATCGAATCGGAATGCGTCGGCGACGACGAAGCGAAGACGCGTTGCGACGTGGTCGAGCTCTACAACGGCGGCCAGCAGCATCTCTACCGCTACCACCGCTACTCCGATGTGCGCTTGGTGTTCACGCCCGAATACTCGGTCGGCTTCTTCGGCGGCGATCCCGACAATTTCAACTTCCCGCGCTACAACCTCGACGCCGCGCTGTTGCGCGCCTACGAGGACGGCAAGCCGGCGAACGTCGAACACCACTTCACGATCAAGCCCGAAGGTGCGCAAGCCGGTGAACTGGTCATGGTCACCGGCCACCCCGGCCGCACCCAGCGCCAGCTCACCGTGGCGCAGCTGGAAACCGTGCGCGACGTCAGCCTGATCAACAGCCTGCTGTGGCTGGCCGAACGCCGCGCGATGCTCGGTCAGTACGGACGCATCGACGACGAGGCCGCGCGTCAGGCGCAGTCGGATCTCACGTTCACAGACAACAGCTACAAGGTGTTCCGCGGCCAGCTGCAGGCGCTGCTCGATCCGCAGGTCTTCGCCGGCAAGCGCGCCGAGGAAGCACGCCTGCGCGACGGCGTCGACGCGGCGCCGTGGAACGAGGTCGAAGCGGCGCAGGTCACCGCACGCCAGCTCGCCGTGCCTTACATGCTGCTCGAGCAGGGCCGCGGTTTCGATTCGCGCCTGTTCGGCATCGCCCGCACGCTGGTGCGCGGCGGGACCGAACGCGCCAAGGCCAACGACGCGCGCCTGCCCGAGTTCCAGGACGCCGGCCAGGGCCGCCTGCGCCAGACGCTGTTGAGCACGGCGCCGGTGTATCCCGAATTCGAGATCGCCAAGCTGACCTGGTCGCTGACCAAGTTCCGCGAACTGCTGGGCACCGACGATCCGCTGGTGAAGTCCGTGCTCGGTACGCAGTCGCCGGCGCAGGTCGCGAAGGCCCTGGTCGAAGGTTCGAAGCTCGCCGATGTCGCCGAACGCGAGCGCCTGTGGAGCGGCGGCGCCGCGGCGATCGAGGCGTCGGACGATCCCTTCATCCGCCTCGCCCGCGCGGTGGATGCGCCGGCGCGCGCGCTGCGCCAGCGCCAGGAGTCGGAGGTGGCGTCGATCGAATCGCGCGCCGCCACGCAGATCGCCAGGGTGCGCTTCGACAAGCTCGGCACCACGGTCTATCCCGATGCGACGTTCACCCTGCGCCTCTCCTACGGCGATGTCGCCGGCTGGGACGAGAACGGCACGGCCATCGAGCCGTTCACGACGATGGGCGGCGTGTTCGCGCGCAACACCGGCGCCGAACCGTACGCGCTGCCGAAGCGCTGGCTGGATGCGGAAGACAACATCGCCAAGGACACGCGGTTCAATTTCGTCAGCACCAACGACATCATCGGCGGCAATTCCGGCAGCCCGGTGATCAACCGCGACGCCCAGGTCATCGGTCTCGCGTTCGACGGCAACATCCACTCCCTCGGCGGCAGCTTCTGGTACGACCCGCGCCTCAACCGCACGGTGTCGGTGCACAGCGCGGCGATCATCGAGTCGCTGAAGTCGGTCTACGGCGCCGACGCGCTGGTGGGGGAGTTGCTGCAGAAGTAAGCGCGCCCGCGCTCGCGTCACACGGGCGCGTCCCGGATTCGGGTGTAGGAGCGCGCTTGCGCGCGATGCGGCATTTCCCTGGAAGCCTCATCGCGCGCGAGCGCGCTCCTAGGACACGCAGCGACGCTGCATAGGATGGGTGGAGCGCAGCGAAACCCGTCGTCATGGCGGTACGGATCGCAGCGCCACGGTCGGCATGCGCCTGTCGGATCAAGGGCGCCCGGAATCACGCGCGAAACACGAATGGGTTTCGCTGCGCTCTATCCCTGCGACGGTTCAGTCCAGCTCCACCACGCATCCGGTCGCAGCGCTGTCGATACCCGCCTGCAGCACGCGCATGACATCGAGCGCCTCGTCGACGGTGACCGGCGGCGGCGCGCCGTCGCGGATCGCATCGCGGAAGCCGGCATAGAACGCGCGGTAATCGCCCGTGGGCGTCGGCGATGGCGCATCGCGCACCGTGCCGTCCGCATCCACGCGCAGCAGCCGGCCGGGCGCAGGATCGACGCCCCAATCATCCGACGCTCCCGGCACGCCGCCCGCCCGCAACGCGGCTTCCTGCGGATCCAGCCCGTGCTTGAACCAACTGCCGCCGGTGCCGTGCACGGCGAAACGCATGCCCGCGCCGGGCACCAGCGCACCGGCATGCAGCACGACGCGCAATCGCGGGTAACGCAGCACGACATGGAAGAAGTCGTCGACCTCGGCGCCGGTGCGCTGGCGTGCGATGTCGGCCTGCACCGCCTGCGGCAATCCGAACAGCTGCAGCGCCTGGTCGACCAGATGCGGGCCGAGATCGAGCCACAGCCCGGCGCCCGGCCCTGCGCGTTCGCGCCAGCGGTCCGGCACGGTCGGACGGAAGCGGTCGAAATGCGAATGGACTTCGGCGATGTCGCCGAGCGTGCCGGCATCGACCAGCGCACGCAGCGCGAGGAAATCGGCATCCCAGCGCCGGTTGTGGAACACGCCGAGGACGGTTCCGCTTGCACGCGCCGCGGCGGCGACGGTCTGCGCCTCGGCCAGATCGATCGCGAGCGGCTTGTCGACGACCACGTGGCGTCCGGCCTCGAGCGCGGCGATCGCGAGCGGCGCATGCGTGGCATTGGGCGAGGCGATGACGACCAGATCGATCGCCGGATCGGCAAAGGCGGCCTGTGGATCGGCGACGACGCGTACATCGGGCAGATCGGCGCGGACCTTGTCGGCATCGCTGGACACCACCGTGTGCAGTGCCAGGCCGGGCGTCGCTCGGATCAGTGGTGCATGGAACACGCGGCCGGCGAGGCCGTAGCCGACCAGTGCGACCCGCACGGCCCCGCCCACGGACCTACCAGCCGAACAGCTTGAAATAGGTCTGCGGCACGCTGTCGCGATCGCCGTCGATGCTGCCGTCGCCGTCGCGGTCGTAGAGGAAATAGGCCGGGCCGCGCGACGGCACGACCTGCACCGCGCGCAGCTGGCCGGCGATGCGGTATTCGGTGATCTGGTCGCCGTTGGACTCGATGCGGGTCACCTGCTCGGCATCGGCGGGCACGCCTTCGGGCAGGCCGGAACCGCCGGTGGTCGCGCAGGCGGACAGGCCCAGCAGGGCGGTGGCGAGCAGGGCGGTGTGGAACCTGTGCATGGCGATCTCCGGCGCGGACGAAGGATCGCCAGTATGCGCGGCCCGGGATCGTGCCGGAGTGATGCGTCTCACGGGCCGCGTGGGGGGGGGCGGTAGAATCGTCGGCATGAAACGCCTCATCCTGATCGACGGGTCCTCGTACCTGTATCGCGCCTTCCACGCGCTGCCACAATTGTCGAACGCCGATGGCGAACCGACCGGCGCACTGTTCGGCGTCGTCAACATGCTGCGCGCGACGCTGAAGGAGGCGCCCGACTTTGCGGCGTTCGTCGTCGACGCGCCCGGCAGGACCTTCCGCGACGATCTCTACGACCAGTACAAGGCCAACCGCCCGCCGATGCCCGACGAGCTGCGCGCGCAGGTCGAGCCGATGTGCGCGATCGTCGAGGCGCTGGGCTTTCCGATCCTGCGCGTGCCCGGCGTCGAGGCCGACGACGTCATCGGTACGCTGGCGCTGCAGGCGGCCGATGCCGGCATCGACGTGACGATCTCCACCGGCGACAAGGATTTCGCCCAGCTGGTGCGCCCGCGCGTGACCCTGGTCAACACGATGAGCGGCAGCCGCATGGACAGCGACGCGGCCGTGCTCGACAAGTTCGGCGTCCGCGCCGACCAGATCGTCGACATGCTCGCGCTGATGGGCGACAGCATCGACAACATCCCCGGCGTGCCCAAATGCGGGCCGAAGACCGCGGCGAAGTGGCTGGCCGAATACGAATCGCTCGACGGCGTGATCGCGAACGCCGGCAACATCAAGGGCAAGATCGGCGAGAACCTGCGCGAGGCGCTGCACCAGCTGCCGCTGAGCCGGGAGCTCGCGACGATCCGGACCGATGTCGCGCTCGACGGCGGTCCGGAGACGCTGGTGTTGCGGCCGCGCGCTGTCGACGCCCTGCGTGCGCTGTACACGCGCTACGGCTTCGGCCAGGCGCTGAAGGATCTCGACGCCGGTGGCGATGCCGGCGCCGGATCGGGGATCGCCGGCGCGGCCGCGATCCCCGCGCCGCCGTCGACGCTCGATCCCGCGCTGTCGGTGCCGGGCGAGTACGAGACGGTGATGACCCGCGAGCAGCTCGACGCCTGGGTCGCGCAGCTGCAGGCCGCCGACGAATTCGCGTTCGACACCGAAACCGATGCGCTCGATGCGATGTGTTCGGGCCTCGTCGGGCTCAGCTTCGCGATCGAGCCCGGCCGGGCCGCCTACATCCCGGTCGGCCACGACTATCCCGGCGCGCCGGCGCAGCTCGACCGCGCGCAGGTGCTCGATGCGCTGCGCGGCGCGCTGGAGGATCCCGCGAAGCGCAAGCTCGGCCAGCACGGCAAGTACGACATCCACGTGCTGCGCCGGCACGGCGTCGACGTGCGCGGCTACGCCGACGACACGCTGCTGGAGAGTTTCGTGCTCGACGCCGGCATCGCCCGTCACGATCTCGACTCGTTGGCCCGACGCCATCTCGGCATGGACACGATCAAGTTCGAGGACGTCGCCGGCAAGGGCGCCAAGCAGATCTCGTTCTCGCAGGTCGCCATCGACGACGCGTCGAAGTACGCCGCCGAGGATGCCGACATCACCCTGCGCCTGCACCGGGTCCTGAAGCCGCGGATCGAGGCCGACCCGGGCCTGGCACGCGTGTATGCCGACATCGAGATTCCGCTGGTGCCGGTGCTCGCGCGCATCGAGGCCAACGGCGTGCGCGTCGATGCCGACGAACTGCGGCGGCAGAGCGCGGACCTGTCCAAGCGCATGCTCGCCGCGCAGCAGAAGGCCACCGAACTGGCCGGGCGCATCTTCAACCTCGATTCGCCGAAGCAGGTCTGCGCGCTGCTGTTCGAGGAACTGGGCCTGCCGGCGCTGGTCAAGACGCCGAAGGGTCAGCCGAGCGCGAACGAGGAGGCGCTGGAGGCGATCGCCGACCAGCACGAACTGCCGCGCGTGATCCTCGACTACCGCGGCCTCGCGAAGCTGCGCAGCACCTATACCGACAAGCTGCCGGAGATGATCAACGCCGACACCGGCCGCGTGCACACCAGCTACCACCAGGCCGGCGCGGCGACCGGGCGGTTGTCGTCGTCGGATCCGAACCTGCAGAACATCCCGATCCGCACCGACGACGGCCGCCGCATCCGCCGCGCGTTCGTCGCGCCGCCGGGCCGCAAGCTGATCGCCTGCGACTATTCGCAGATCGAACTGCGGATCATGGCCCACCTGTCCGAGGATCCGGGCCTGGTGCGGGCATTCGAATCCGGTGTCGACATCCACCGCGCGACCGCCGCCGAAGTCTTCGGCCGGCCGCTCGACGAGGTCACCGGCAACGAGCGCCGCGCGGCCAAGGCGATCAACTTCGGCCTGATGTACGGCATGAGCGCGTTCGGCCTGGCGCGCAACCTCGGCATCGGCCGTGGCGAGGCGCAGGACTACATCGCGCTGTACTTCTCGCGCTATCCCGGCGTGCGCGACTTCATGGACCGCACCCGGCTGCAGGCGCGCGAGAGCGGCTACGTCGAGACCGTGTTCGGCCGCCGGCTGACGCTGGACTTCATCCAGAAGGGCAATCCCTCGCAGCGCGCCGGCGCCGAGCGCGCCGCGATCAACGCGCCGATGCAGGGCACCGCGGCCGACATCATCAAGCGCGCGATGATCACGATCGACGGTTGGATCGCCGCCCACGCGGACCGCGCGCGCATGATCCTGCAGGTCCACGATGAACTGGTATTCGAGGCCGATCTGGATTTCGTCGACACGCTGCTGGCCGAGGTCGTCCCGCGGATGACCGGGGCGGGCCAATTGCGGGTGCCGCTGGTCGTCGACAGCGGCGTCGGCGACAACTGGGACGAGGCGCACTGAGCGCCGCGGCCATCGTGGAATGTGCCGCTTCTGGCGACAGGCCGCAGTGCGCAGAACCCGAGTAAATGCGGCCTGAATCCAACAGAAAATTAACCGGAATCTTCACGAACCATCCATGGTGGGAATGTTGATATGTCCCTCGACAGATGCAAGGTCTGTCGCAGATCGCTTCCTTCCCCTGGAGTGATCGACCGGAACCACCAGGCGTCTCCCCGCGCCCGGTTCCCGAGCCCCGTAGGCCCCCCCTGCCTGCGGGGCTTTTTTATGTCCGGAATTTGTGGGAGCGCGCTTGCGCCAAGGGGCGTGCCGGGAATGCCCATCGCGCGCGAGCGCGCTCCTACACCAGCATCAGAACGGAACGGGACACGCGATCCGCAGGCATGCGCTGGTCGCGGGATGCGCGAGCGCCAGCGATTCGGCATGCAGCAGCAGGCGCGGCGCGCGATCGCGGGCGGCCGGCGGGGCGTACAGCGCATCGCCGAGGATCGGATGGCCGATCGCCTGCAGATGCACGCGCAACTGGTGCGTGCGACCGGTCTCGGGCATCAATGCCAGCCGCGTGCAGGGCGCGCCGTCGGCGGAGCGCGTGCGCGACAGGACCTGCCAGCGGGTCAGCGCGGGCTTGCCGGCGATCCGGTCCACCTGCTGCATCGGCCGGTTCGGCCAATCGGCCTGCAGCGGCAGGTCGATCGTGCCGGCGTCCGCGTCGGGCCAGCCGTCGACGACGGCGATGTAGCGCTTCTCCACGCGACGTGCGGCGAACGCATCGCTGAGCGCGCGCTGCATCTCCAGGCCGCGCGCCAGCACGATGACGCCCGAGGTCGCCTGGTCCAACCGGTGCACGACGCGCACGTCCGGCCACTGCGCCAGCACACGCGTCGCCAGGCAGTCCTGCTTGTCCGCGCCGCGTCCGGGCACCGACAGCAGTCCGCTGGGCTTGTCGAACGCCAGCAGGTGGGCGTCGGCATGCAGCACCTGCAGGCAGTCCGGCACGACGTCCGGATGCGCGTCGTCGGCCGCGTTCACCGGTTCAGGCCAGTTCGGCGAGCCAGTCGCGCGGACGCAGGTAATCGGCCAGCCGCGCCTCGTCGCTGCCGGCGCCCGGCGCGTAGCCGTACTCCCAGCGCACGCGCGGCGGCAGGCTCATCAGGATCGATTCGGCGCGGCCGCCCGACTGCAGGCCGAACAGCGTGCCGCGGTCGTAGACCAGGTTGAACTCGACGTAGCGGCCGCGGCGGTACAGCTGGAACTCCCGCTCGGCCTCGCCGTGCGGCGCATGCTTGCGGCGTTCGACGATCGGCAGATAGGCATCGAGGAAGCCGTCGCCGACCGCGCGCATGTACGCGAAATCGGTGTCGAAATCGCCATGCAGATCGTCGAAGAACAGGCCGCCGACGCCGCGCGTCTCGTTGCGGTGCCTGAGGAAGAAGTAGTCGTCGCACCACTGCTTGTGCGCGTCGTAGCGCGCCTGCCCACCGAAGGGCTCGCAGAGGTCACGCGCAGTGCGGTGCCAGTGCAGCACGTCTTCGTCGACCGGATAGAACGGCGTCAGATCGAAGCCGCCGCCGAACCACCAGGCCACGGTCTCGCCGTCGCGCATCGCGCGGAAGTGGCGCACGTTGGCATGGGTGGTCGGCAGATGCGGATTGTGCGGATGGAACACCAGCGACACGCCGCAGGCGCGCCATGAGGCGCCTGCGAGTTCGGGCCGGTTGGCGCTGGCCGACGGCGGCAGGGCGGTACCGGAGACATCGGAGAAGCCGATGCCGGCCTGTTCGAACACCGCACCGTCGCGCAGCACGCGGGTGCGGCCACCGCCGCCTTCGGCGCGCTGCCACAGGTCCTCGACGAACTGCGCGCGGCCATCGGCGCCTTCGATCGCATGGCAGATCCGGTCCTGCAGGCCGGTCAGATAGTCACGGACGGTGTCGAAATCGTTCATGCAACGCATTGTAGTTGGCGCCCGCGCGACGGCATTGATTCTGGTCAATGCCGTCGCGGCGCTCAGACGTGCGCCTGGCGCCAGGCTTCGAGCTTCGCCGACAGGTCTGCCGACTTGTGCCCGTAGGTGTCGGGCAGGGCGCCGTCGAAGCCGGTCAGTCCACGATTGACCCGCCGCAGGCGGGCTGCGGCGTCCACGTGGTCGGCGAAATCGATGCCGACCATCGTGTGCAGCCCCACGCGTGTCGGACCGAAGCGCACGACATCGCGCCAGCCCCAACGGGTGACCCGGAACAGCGAGCGCAGTTCGATGCCGTCGGCGTCGAGCCGCAGATGGTTCGCGCCGGGCAGCAGCGACACCAGCGCGACCAGCGCGCACAGCCCGAAGAATCCACCGCACAGCCCTGCGATCAGCAGATTGCGGTCGGCGATGCCGACCGCAACCCAGACGAACCCGGCCGAGATCGCCAGCAGCGCGAGCATCTTCCACGGCGACGGCCGCAGCAGCTCCGTGGACGGCAATGCGCCGGCGAGAGTCATGGCAGCGGCGCGTTGAACACGGGACGGATGCAGCGGGCGGAAAATTTCGGGATCACGACTGCCGGGGTGGGACTGCGGGCCTTACAGGCTACGGGACCGCGAGCAAGGGCGTCGAGATGCCGGAGACGCGGTCCTGGACCGCCATGACCATGCCGGAAGCCGGCCCCGTCTCCGGTGTGACGTCATAGAGCCAGCCAGTCAGGGTCTCCACACCATCGATCCCGGTATATGCCTTTGCAGAGGGCGGCCCGAAGATGGCTTCGACTTCGTCGAGCGACATGCCAGGAGCGAGTGCCTGCCAGTTGGCAAGCACCCGCCATGGCTGCGCATCGACGGGGAGACCGTCCCCGTCTGCACCCAGTCGCGCGACGCTGTAGTTGAACAGGCCCTGCCCATCCATGAACACGGCGATCATCCAGTCCCGACCGTTGCTGGACCGGAATTCGAGATCGCGTGTGTTGCCGGCGAGGCTCCGGTGGATGCGGGACCGCGCCGGCGTGCCGAGGACCGCTTCGACCTGATCGGGGGTCATCCCCGTCTTCAGGTGGGCGCGGACGTCCGGCTGCTTCCAGGCGTCGGGATCAACTGCCTGTGCATGGCTGGCGAACGTGGCAAAACAGGCTGCTGCGAGCAGCACGATAGCGGCGCGGACGCGATATCGCATCGATGTCTCCGGAGAGCTGACGGGTTGGGGAAGCAGGGGCAGCGCGCCTGTGCGGATGCGCTGTCAGGCGAAGACCACGAACGTCACGATGGCCCAGACGATCGTGGCGACGACTGCGCCCACCCCGGTGATCAGCACCTGTTTCAGGGCGCCGCTCGGGTTGCCCTTGAACGCCAGTGCAAGCGTGCCGAAGAAGCCGACGAACAGGCCGGCCAACACGGACAGGATGCCGAGCGCCGGAATGATCGCGCCGGCGAACAGCACGCCGGACAGCACCTTGACGACGGTGGCGAGTCCGGCCGTGTCCCGGATTGCGGCTTCCCGCCGGGCCCTGCGCAGCGCGAGCTCCTGTGCCACCAGCCCCTCACTGTCCTGCGGTGCAGGCTGTACACCGGCGGGCGACACGGGGCCGTTCAAAGGGCACCGCCCATGACGTCATCGGCCATGCAGTCGACACTCGTGCAACCGGATGCCGGCGCTTCCTGTGTCTGCACGGGCACGCTGCCGTCGGGACCGTAGTCGACGAGGACGCGGCCGCTGCGGTCGGTGATCCGCACCCGCGTCACCAGGGCGTTTACCCGGCTGGCATTGAGATCGGCGGACTGGGCGAAGAAGTAGACGCGCAGGCGCGGTTTGCTGTTCCAGTTGCCGCGCATCGCTTCGAGTTCGCGTGCGACGGCTTCATCGGCGACAGGCGCGAAGGCGACCTGCTCGTGATTGGCCCAGGCGTAGCTGAAGCTGCTGGCGTCGTTGAAGTAGCGATAGCCGCCCGGAGTCGAGAACTCGCCCACGACGAAGCCCTTGCGCTCGAAGTCGTAGCTCTGCAGGTCCGCGTTGTCGAGCTCCACCCAGCCGTAGGGTGTTGCGACCGCATCCGCGATGCCCTGCTCGAGTTGCGGTCGCAGGGCTTTGAGCAGATCGCTCCTGCGGAAGGCATCGCTGGTCTGCCGATAGTCGCGCGAATGGGCTTCGGCCAGCTTGTCGAAATCGGGCGGCAGCTTCGACGCGGCAACGTAGAGGAACATGACCTGTTGGCCACTCTTGATCGCCGGGTAGCTGTCGAGCGGCCTGGTCGCGTCCGCTGTGGGGAGCGAGGTGCGGCGGGCGGTGGCTTCAGCCTGCCTGACGGCCTCGCCCAGGGCGCCTGCGGGCGGCTGTGCGGTGTCGGACGCGGTGTCGTCCTTGTCGCCACAGGCGGCCAGAAGCAGGGCGCTGGCGAGTGTGAGCATGGACAGGCGGACTGGGGTCATACGGGTATCTCCGGAGCGTGGTGGATGGCAGGGGGTGTGGGGTGCGGCCGTTCTGCCCGGACACGTCCCGGCAGCTGTCGATCGGCGAAGGTGTCGTGCGGCGCCGGACGTCGTCGGATGGGATGTCCGGCGCGCCGTTCCGCGCAGCAATCCGGATGGGCGGCGACCCGCTTCACCGGCGCAGGTGGACGGCGCGACCGTTCGCACGCGATCCAGACGGGTCCGGGGACTCATCGGCGACCGCCATCAGGCGTGGCATCCGCCAGATAGGGCGCCGACCAGCCGGTAACACGTCCATCCGCGAGGTGGACGATGCCGCTGACGGCGCCCGCGAGATTGGCGGAGTCGATCTGCTGGTAGAGCATTGCCGTGATCTCGCCAGTCAGGGCGCCGGGGGTGCGCATCCGCTGTCCGGACGACGGCGGGCCGAGCAGTTCGACAACCTCCTGCTCGCGCATTCCCACACGCAGCTGGTTCCACTTCGCGGTGTCCTGCCATGCGAGGGATGCTGGAGACGTGCCGGTGGCAGGACGCCCTTCAAGCGCGGAGACGCGTGCCTCCAGGGCCGCCATCCGGTGCAGCAGTGCGCTGTTGTCCCCGTCGCCGGCGACCACGGTGCCGGACAGGAAAAATGATGCGGTCAGGGCGGCCGTGGACAGACCGATACGCAAGCGCGGACTCATCGGACGCTCTCCGGCTCGGCGTGCGGGCGGGGCGGCAGCAGCGTGCGCTTGACCGCCAGGCCGGCCAGCACCAGAGACGTGGCAAGGCACAGCCAGAAGCCCAGACCAATGCCCAGCATGTCGATGAGCTGGCTGGTCATCGCGCGTCCCATGCCGGCGTCGAACTGGTTCATGCCTTTGGACACGGCACGGACCGCGGAAAAGACGTCGAACCAGGGTTTGACCGTGGCGAACAACGGCAGCAGCAGTGCCAGCCACGCCCAGCGGCTGCGCCAGAACAGCGGAACCGCGATCGACAGGATGGCGAGCCAGGGCAGCACGCTGCCGCCGATGGCGCTGCCCAGCTGTTCCGACAGACGTGACAGGCCGACCAGCGAGTACGCCTGGCTGGGACCGAACAGTCCCTCGACCTTCAGATAGGAGAAGAGCAGCGCCGACGCGGCGAACAGCGCATGGCAGGCGGGCAGCACCTTGCCGAGGCCGGTCACGCGGCCGGCGAGGCCGTGCGAATTGCGTTGGCGGATGCCTTCGAGCGTTGCAGCGCCCGCAGTGCCGATCCGGTCCGCGAGCGCGCCGGCTTTCTCCTTCAGCAGGACGTCGTCCGCGATACGGGCCACCGACGCGAGGCGCTCGCCCTGGAACACCAGCTCCACCGTCTGGTTGAGGGCCGGTGCGCTCTCACTGCGCCACTGCGTGATCTCGAACGCATGCTGCTGCTGACCGGTGACCACCAGCCCTTTGCCATCGCTGGCGTTGTAGTGAATGATCCTGCCTCGCATGGGAACTCCCGACCGGTTGCCGGCTGACGCCAGCGGTGCAGCCACTGTCGACAAACAGGTCGAGCGCAGTCCCCACGTCATGGAAACGAAGTTCAAACGGATCGCATCCGTTTGATTGTCCAGGGAATTTCCGACGTATCCGATGCGTCTGGAGGCAGGAGCAGGGATGTCAGGGGATCATCAGGCAGGCGAGCACGCCACCACCTACGCGTGGTCGTTCCATACGGTGGAGTTCGATGAAGGGCGTTGGCAGCTGACAGTCGATGGCCTGCCTGTCGAACTGGAACGCAAGCCGCTCGAAGTCCTGCAATACCTGCTTCGGCATGCGGGCGAGGCGGTGACCAAGGACGAACTGCTGTCCACCGTGTGGGCCGGACGCGTCGTCGTGGAAGCCGTCCTGACCAACGCTGTGGGCAAGTTGCGCCGGGCGCTGGGCGAGGGGGCCGGCGGCGCGATCGTCACCTTGCCGCGGGTGGGCTACCGGATCGAGGGCAAGGTGACCCGGCGGACGGTGGCGCACGTGCCGCCGGAGAGTCGGCTTGCTGCGGGCGATGCGGTCCCGCGTCGTGCCCATTGGCTATTGGAGGACGCACTGGCGCGAGCCGGCGACAGCGAAGTCTGGCTGGCACGCCATGCCAAGACCGGGCAGCAGCGCGTCTTCAAGTTCAGTCTCGACGGGCAGCGGCTGACCGGGCTCAAGCGCGAGGTCACGGTCGGGCGGCTGCTGCAGGCGGCGATCGGCGAGCGGCAGAGCTTCGTACAGCTGATCGACTGGGATTTCGAACAATCACCGTTCTTCGTCGAGTTCGAATACGGCGGCGTCAGCCTCGACCGCTGGCGTGATGCGGACGGTCACGGCATCGGGCAGCTGTCGCTCGACGACCGGCTGGCGCTGTTCGTCGAAGCGGTCGACGCGGTCGCCGCCGCGCATGCGGTCGGTGTCCTGCACAAGGATCTGAAGCCGGCGAACCTGCTGGTCCACGGCGCGCCGGGGGCGTGGCATCTGCGGGTTGCCGATTTCGGCAGCAGCGGCGTGTTCGACTCGGACAGGATCGACGCCCTGGGCATCACGCAGCTTGGCCTGACCCAGGCCCTGACGGCGTCGGCCGAAAGTGGCACGCCCCTGTATCTGGCCCCGGAAGTGGTGTCGGGTCAGGTGCCGAGCGTCGGCAGCGACCTGTATGCATTGGGCGTGATCCTCTACCAGTTGACCGTCGGCGACTTCCGCCAGCCCCTGTCGGCCGGGTGGGAGGCGGAGATCGACGACCCCCTGCTTCGGACGGACGTGGCGTCCGCCGCCAACGGAAATCCCGCACTACGGCCTGCGTCGGCCGCGCATCTTGCCGATCTCATCCGTCAGCTCGCGCAGCGACGCGACAAGGCCGCGCTGGAAGCCGCGGTCCGCGACAGGATCCAGGTCGCGGAACGCCGGGCCGCGCTTGCCCGGGCGCGACGACCGTGGGTGGTGGCCGCGATGGCTGTCCTGGTGCTGGGACTCGGGATTACGGGTGTTCTGTTGCAGCGTTCGGTCAACGCCGAGCAGGATGCGTCGGAACAGCGGGATGCGGCGCGCAGGCAGGCGGCGCGCGCGGAAGCGGTGGTCAAGTTCATCAGCAACGACCTGATCGGTTCGGTATCGCCAGGCGGGAGCGGTTTCGAAGCGAACCCGACGGTCCGGGAACTGCTCGAAAACGCGTCCGCCGAAATGGCCGAGAAATTTCCTGACGATTCCGCGACACGGGGCAGCATCCACGGCGCACTGGGGGTCGCATGGCGCACGCTGGGCGATCGCGAGCGTGGTGAACACCACCTGCGCACTTCGGTCGTGGATTACCGGGAAGCGTTCGGTCCGGACGACGAACAGACGCTGCGGGCGCAGTACGAGCTGGTCGGGATGCTGGCGTACGCGGGCAAGTTCGACGAGGCGCATGCGCTGTTGCAAGACAGCGACGCCGCGGCGGGCAGCCGGCTGGACGAGGACAGCATGATGGCCCTGCGTGCTGCGCTGCTGCGGGGCGTGCTGCTCGTACAGCAGCAGCGGGTGGATGAAGCCGTGCCCGCACTGGAGCGGGCGGACCGCCTGCAACGCATGATCCTGGCTGACGACGCGCAGGTCGGCGCGAGCATCCGCATCAACCTGTCGGATGCGTATCTGCGTCTGGAGCGTTTGCATGAAGCCCAGCAGCTGTTGGCTAAGACCCTGGCCGACCCTGCCTTCGCGCCGGAGGAGATCGGTGCGATCTACGTGTCAGCCCTCAGGATGAATCTCGCACGTGTCTACCGGAGCCAAGGGCGGCTTAACGAGGCGCTGTCGTGGGCGCAGCGTGCCGTGTCGGAAACCGAGAGGGTCTCGGGCGCGGACAGCTACCAGGCTTTGGTGCAGACCTCCATGCTCGCAGGTATCCACCATCGGCTCGGCGACTGCGGTGCCGCGTTGACACTGATGCGTCGTGTGCACACCGGCATGGTGGCCAACCATGGTGCGGAGTCGCGCGCCACCCTGGTGGAGGGCGGCAACCTGGCATCACGGGAACACGAATGCGGCGACAGGACGCGGGGTATCGCCTTGGCGCGGTCCACGATGCTGGGTCTCGAGGGTATGGATGGCGGCCCCGAAAACGTCCATGCACAAGTCCGCCGGTATTCACTGGCGCAGATGCTCGTGGAGCATCGTCAGTACGACGAGGCGCTACAGCTGCTGCAGGGACTCAAGCCGGCCCTGCTCACCGCAGGCGATCCCACACCCGGTTGGGAGCACCGTCTGGCGATCGTGCGGGGTGAAGCCATGATCGGCAACGGCGCGCTGGAGGCTGGGCGCGCGCTGATCGGTCCGGGCCTGCAGGCGCTGGAGGCCCTGAACGTCGCCGATGCGGCAGAGGCGGAGCGCCTGCGCGGACTGCTGTCCGCACAGGCGCGCTGATCTCACGGCTTGAGCGTACGCTCGAACAGTTCGTAGATGCGGCGGTACTGGTCGTACCACGAGGCCGGGTGCTGGTAGGCGTGGCGCTCGAGCGGGTAGCTCGCCAGTTCCCACTTGTCCTTGCGCAGTTCGATCAGGCGCTGCGCCATCATCACCGAGTCCTTGTAGAACACGTTGTCGTCGATCATGCCGTGCGCGATCAGCAGGTTGTCCTGCAGGCGGTCGGCGTATTCCATCGGCGAGGACTTCAGGTACGCCTCGGGGTCGATGTCCGGCGTGTTGAGGATGTTCGCGGTGTAGGCGTGGTTGTACTGCGACCAGTCGGTGACCGGGCGCAGGGCGGCGCCGGCCTTGAACACGCCGGGCTCGCGGAACAGCGCCATGAAGGTCATGAAGCCGCCGTAGCTGCCGCCGTAGATGCCGACGCGGTCGCGGTCGGCCTGGTGGTTGTCGACCAGCCAGTCGATGCCGTCGAGGTAATCCTCGAGCTCGGGATAGCCCATCTGCCGGTAGATCGCCGTGCGCCAGTCGCGGCCATAACCGGCGGAGGCGCGGAAATCGAGATCCAGCACGAGGTAGCCCTGCTGCACCAGCAGGTTGTGGAACATCTGCTCGCGGAAGTAGTTCGGATAGCGGTCGCTGACGTTCTGCAGGTAGCCGGCGCCGTGCACGAACAGCACGACCGGGTACTTACGGCCGGGTTCGTAGTTCTCCGGCGCGTAGAACTTGCCCCAGACCGTGCCGGCGCCGTGCTTCGACGGAATCTGCACGTACTCGGGCTGCAGCCAGTCGTGCGCCTTGAACTCGGCGGTGCGAGTGTCGGTGAGCACGCGCACGGCGCCGCCGGCGACATCGGCCACCGCGAGCTGCGGCGGCGTGTAGCTGGCGGAGGTGCGCAGCAGCAGGCGGGTCTCGTCCGGCGACAGCGCGAAGTCCTCGATGCCGCCGGTGCTGGTGATCTCGCTGACGGTGCCGCCGTTGGCGGTGCAGACCTCGTAGCGACCCGGCCACTGCTGGTTGCACAGGAAGAAGAAGCGGCTGCCGTCGCGCGACATCACCGGCGACGACACTTCCCACCGGCCTGAGGTCAGCGCGCGCGAGCGGCTGCCGTCATTGAGATACAGATGCGAATAGCCGGAAGTCTCCGACAGGAACCACAGCGTGCGGTTGTCGGGCAGCCAGCCGAACTCGTTGAAATCCCAGTTGATCCAGGCGGTGTCGGTCAGGCGGTCGCGATTCTGCAGCGTGGCGCCGGCCAGATCGACGGTCGCGAGCCAGCGGTCCTTGTTGTCGACCGAGTGGATCGACAGCGCGACACTGCGGCCGTCGTCGCTCCAGCGGATCGCACCGCCGCCGCCGCGGCCGTCGAGTTCCAGACGCACCGGACGGTTGCCCTTCAGCGCGTCCTTGCCCGCGGCGCGGCGCAGGTCGGCCAGCGGATCGGTGCCGATGCCGGGCAGGGTGTCGGTCTTGAGCTCGCGCGTCTGGCCGCTGGCGATGTCCACCAGCCACAGCGTGTGCGGCAGCGGGTCGTTGCGGCCCACGCGCGTGCGCACGTCCTCGAATTCCTCGTAGCCCGATTCGGTGACGTAACGCGGCATCTTGCCGGCCTGGCCCGAATCACCGCTCTTGGCGGTGGTGACGACGATCAGCCGGTCGCCGGCCGGCGACAGCGCGCTGCCGGCGATCGTGACGTCCTTGCCCAGGAACACCGGGCCGGGCGCGCGCGTCGCGTCGCTCCGGCGCCAGGCCTCGTTCTGCGTGCGCAGGCCGTCGCGGCGGTCGCGCTCGACGCGCAGGGTTTCGATCATGCGCAGCTGGCGGTCGCGCAGGTCATCGGCCTTCGGCGGCTTGGCCGGATCGTCCTCGGCCTTGAGGCTGGCGAGCTGCGTGGTGCCGCGCTGGGCGTCCCAGCCGAACCAGTCGTTGCCCGCGCGCCAGACCAGGCCGCCGGTCGTCGACCACTGCGGTTGCGCTTCCTGGGCATCGGTGCGCGTGACCTGGGTCAGCGCGCCGGTGCGCAGGTCGCGCACGAACAGGTCGCCATTGCGCAGGAACGCCATGCGCGTGCCGGTCGCATCGATGATCGGGTTCTGCGCGTCGAGATCGGCGCGCGCGCCGTCGTCGACGCGGGCCGACGCGCCGCCGGCCAGCGGCTGGGTCCAGGTATCGCGGACAGTGCTGCCCTCGCGCTTGACCGTGTAGTACGCCGCCTGGCCATCCCAGCGCCACCACGCGCCTTCGACCGGCGCACCGATCCAGTCCGGATCGGCCATGATCCGCGCCATCGTCAACGGCTGCGCAGGTTGCGCCAGGGCGGCGGGAGACACGAGGGCGCAGGCGAGCACCCAGCTCAACGGCAGTCGACGCATTCGACGGTTCCATGACGCGAAAGAAGGCCGAAGTGTAACGGGCACGGCCGCCCGGGCTGCTCTGGCGAAGGTCATGGTCGGGCCGCGACGCGATGTCGCGCGACGCCATGCCGCATCCCGCTTTCACGCGCGCGCCCGCAGACTCGCAGCGCGCCGCCCCACCGGAGCCCCGCTTGGACGCCCTGCTGCTGTCGCGGATCCAGTTCGGATTCGTGATCTCCTTCCACGTGCTGTTCCCTGCCTTCACGATCGGCCTGTCGAGCTGGCTGGCGTTCCTGGAATGGCGCTGGCTGCGCACGCGCGATCCGGTCTGGCGCGAGCTGTATTTCTTCTGGATGCGGATCTTCGCCGTGTCGTTCGGCATGGGCGTGGTGTCGGGCATCGTCATGAGTTTCCAGTTCGGCACCAACTGGTCGGCGCTGAGCATCGCGGCGGGCAACATCCTCGGGCCGTTGCTGAGCTACGAGGTGCTGACGGCGTTCTTCCTCGAAGCGAGTTTCCTCGGCGTGATGCTGTTCGGCTGGGGCCGGGTGTCGGAGAAGCTGCATTTCCTGTCGACCTGCCTGGTCGCGGTGGGCACGCTGATCTCGACGTTCTGGATCCTGTCGGCCAACAGCTGGCTGCACACGCCGGCCGGTTACGAGCTCATCGACGGCGTGTTCCACCCGGCCGACTGGATGGCGGTCATCTTCAATCCCTCGTTCCCGTACCGGCTGGCGCACATGGCGCTGGCGGCGTTCATCACCACGTGTTTCGTCATCGGCGGCGTCGCGGCGTGGTATCTGCGCCGCGGCGAACACGTCGATGCGGCCACGCGGATGCTCAAGCTCTCGGTCGCGTTCGCGGCGATCACCGTGCCGCTGCAGATCGTCGTCGGCGACCTGCACGGCCTGAAGACCGGCGAGGTGCAGCCGGTCAAGCTCGCGGCGATGGAAGCGCACTGGCACGAAAGCGCACCGGGGGCAGGCGTGCCGCTGGTGCTGTTCGCCGTGCCGAATGTCGACGAGGAACGCAACGATTACGAGATCGCGATTCCGCGGCTCGGCAGCGTGATCCTGACCCACAGCTGGGACGGCACGATCGCGCCGCTGACCGCGGTGCCGCGCGACGAGCGGCCGCCGGTCGCGCCGGTGTTCTACGCATTCCGGGTCATGGTCGGCATCGGCATGGCGATGCTGCTGCTGACCGTCGTCTCGCTGTGGGCGTGGCGGCGGCGCTGGCTGTTCGAGTCGACCTGGCTGCTGAACACCTGGCGGCTGATGTCGCCGAGCGGCTTCATCGCGGTGCTGGCCGGCTGGTTCGTCGTCGAGATCGGCCGCCAGCCGTGGGCGATCCAGGGCCTGCTGCGCACCGCCGATGCGGTCAGCGACATCGACCGCAGCAGCGTGATCGTCTCGCTGGGCGCCTTCGTCGTCGCCTACGCGGTGGTGTTCGGCGCCGGCGGCGGCTACATCCTCAAGATGATCCGCACCGGCCCGCAGCCGTTCGACGACGGTCCGGACCACGACGCAGGCGAACGCACGCCGATGCGGCCGATCTCCGCGGCCGACGGCCCGGTGGGAGACGACTGATGGAGCTGCAGACCGCACTGCCGGTGATCTGGTTCGGCGTGATCGGCTTCGGCGTGCTGATGTACGTGCTGCTCGACGGCTTCGTGCTGGGCCTGGGCGTGCTCGCGCCGTTCGCCGAGGACGGCGACCAGCTCGACCACATGATGACCACCGCCGCGCCGATCTGGGACGGCAACGAGACCTGGCTGGTGCTCGGCGGCGCCGGCCTGCTGGCGGCGTTCCCGCGCGCCTACGCGATCGTGCTGTCGGCGCTGTACCTGCCGGTGCTGCTGATGCTGATCGCGCTGGTGTTCCGCGGCGTCGCGTTCGAATTCCGCTTCAAGGCCCGGCGCGGCAAACGGTTCTGGGGCGTGGCGTTCGCGCTCGGCTCGCTGCTGGCCGCGTTCGCGCAGGGCGTGATCCTCGGCGCGCTGGTCGAGGGCATGCCGCTGGAGGAGGGCAAGTACGTCGGCGGCGCGCTCGACTGGTTCAGTCCGTTCTCGATGCTGACCGGCGCGGCGGTCGTGTTCGGCTACGCGCTGCTCGGCAGCGGCTGGCTGATCCTCAAGACCGAAGGCCGGCTGCAGCAGATGGCGCGCACGCTGACCCGGCCGCTGGTGCTGGTGGTCGCGGCGTTCATGGGGCTGGTCAGCGCCTGGCTGCCATTCCTCGATTCGCGGCTGATGGCGCGCTGGTTCGAGGACGGCAATTTCTGGTGGCTGTCGCCGGTGCCGGTGCTCGCACTGTTCAACGTGGTCTGGCTGTGGCGGGCGGCGATGCGCGAGGGCCGCGATGCGCGCCCGTTCCTGCTGACGCTGAGCTTCTTCGGCCTCGGCTTCCTCGGCCTGGTGCTGGGCATGTGGCCGAACATCGTGCCGCCGTCGCTGAGCATCTGGGAGGCCGCGTCGCCGCCGTCGTCGCAGGGCTTCGTGCTGGCCGGGCTGGTCGTGCTGCTGCCGCTGATCCTCGGCTACACCGCGTGGTCGTACCGGGTGTTCCGCGGCAAGGTCGCCGCCGATGCCGGCTATCACTGAACACGGCGTCGACGTGGACGCCCGCCGGACAGCGTGGCGCGATACCCAAGCCCGGGCTTTTGCCGCACAATCCAGCGTGTTTCCGCGGTTTTCCGGCCATGCACGCCTACGTCTACAAAAGCCAGCGCAAGGCGGACACCTATGTGTATCTCGCCGAGCGCGATGCGTTCGACGTCCTGCCCGACGCCGTGCGCGCGCAGCTGGGCGTGCTGACGTTCGTGCTGGACGTGGCGCTGACACCCGACCGCACGCTGGCGCGCGAGGATGCCGCGACCGTGCGCGAGAAGCTGCGCACGCAGAAGTTCCATCTGCAGATGCCGCCGCGTCTGGTCCACGACCCGCTCACGGAGGACTGGGGCACCGATGCCTGAGTCCGCGCAGCGGCCGTCGCCCGCGTTCGCCCGATCCCTGATCCTCGTGCTTCTGGCCGGCATCGCGCTGGCGGCGCTGGCGCTCGTCGGCGGTCCGCCCGCCGCGATCGCCGGCGCGCTCGCGCAGCCCGCGTTCGCACTCGTCATCCGCAGCTGGCGCACGCGCGTCGTGCCCGCGGGCACGGCGCTGCGGACCGACCTGCTGTCGCTGGCCGCCGCCTGGGGCGGCGCGACGGTCGCGACCGCGGCGCTGGTCGCCTGGCCGCTGTCGGCGCTGCGCCAGGGCGGCGAACTCGGCGCGGCGCTCGCGCTGAGCGTCGCGGTCGGCCTCGCGGTCATCGGTTTCTGGCGCACCTGGCCGCTGTGGCATGCGATCGAGCGCGACGGCGGCGACCTGCGCACGCACTGGCGCGCGCTGTCGGACCGCGAGACCGGCCACTGGCGCGGCGTCGGGGCCGCGCTGTGCGTGGCCGCGATCGTCGCCTTGGTGCTGGTACCGGCGTGGCTGCCTGCCGACGGCATCGGTCAGCGCGCCGGGCTTGCGATCCTCACCGTGCTCGCCTCGCTCGGCCTGCACGCGATCCTGCAGCGTCTCGCGCCGCCGGCGGCATTGCCGATCCAGATCGTCGAGATGCAGGGCGACCCGGCGGTCGCGTTGTCGGAAGAGCCGCTCGACGCGGCGCCCGACGTCGCCCTGTACACCGCCGCCCGCGCCGGCCGCGTCGATCGCGCGCTGGCCCTGATCGAAGCCGGCGCCGACGTGCGCGCACTGCCCGCGGCCGACGACCGCGACCAGCGCAGCCTGCCGGTGCTGGCCGCAGTGCTGCCGGACCTGCGCCTGCTGCGCGAACTGATAGCGCGCGGCGTCGACGTCAATGCCGCGCACGCCGGCATGACGCCGTTGCTGGCGGCGACCCGCGACAGCTGGCACGGCCGCCCCGATGCGGTGATGACCCTGCTGGCCAACGGGGCCGATCCGCGGATCGCCGATCACGAGGGCAATACGCCGCTGCATCTGGCCGCGCGCAGTTCCGATCCGGGCGTCGCCGCGCTGCTGCGCGATGCCGCCGCCGAACTCGAGGCGCGCAACCACGACGGCCTGACGCCGCTCGGCATGGCCTGCGCGGTCGGCAACTGGCGTCTGGCGAAGTTCCTGCTCGAACGCGGCGCGCGCGCCGAGGTCGAGGGCGGCACGCCGGCGCTGCTGGCCGCGGCCGGCGGCGACGAGGACGATGCGGCCGGCGTGCAGCTGCTGCTGCGGCACAAGGCGCGGGTGGATGCGCGCGATGCGCACCGGCGCAGCGCCCTGCACGTCGCCGCGTTCCAGGGCCATGGCGAGATCCTCGCCGCGCTGCTCGGCGCTGGCGGCGACGTGCGCGGTCGCGACAACGACGGCCGCACGGCGCTGCTCGAAGCCGCGCGCGGCGGCCGCCTGTCCGCGCTCGACGCGCTGCTGGCCGCACACGCCGATGTCGCCGCGGTCGATGTCGCCGGCCGCAACGCGGTGATGCTGGCCTGCACGGCGGAACTGCCGTCGGCCGCGCTGCTGCAACGCCTGCTCGAGCTCGGCGTGCCCGCCGACGTGGCCGACGCCGACGGCCGCAAGCCGGTCGACCGCGCCGCCGAGACCGGCCGCTGGACGCTGGTGCGCCTGCTCGATCCCGACTATCCGCTGCCGGTCAACCTCGGCCTCGACGATGACGACGGCGCGGCGTCCGCCGACCGCACGCCGGCGCTGCTGCTGCGCGCCAGCCTGCGCGAGGGGCGCTTCGACGAACAAGGACCGCTGCTGCGCCTGCTCGGCGCGCGCGATCTCGGCGGCCTGCTGCTCGATCCCGAGATGCCGCCGTCACTGGAGCGCATCGAATGGCTGCTCGCGCAGGGCGCGGATGTCGAAGTGCGCGACGAGGCTGGGTGTCCGCCGCTGTGCGCGCTGCTCTCGTCGGCGCCGCAGCACCTGCCGATCCTGCAGGCGCTGCTGCGCCACGGCGCCTCGCCCGGCGGCGCCGGCACGCTCGCGCGCTATCTCGCCGCCTGCAGCGACGACGACCAGGCGGGACGCGCATTCGAAACCTTCGCGCTCGACCTGCTGGCGCGCGGCGCCGATCCGTTCGCCGCGTCGCCCGGCGGCGATCCGCCGTTGTCGCTGGCGGTCCGGCTGGGCTGGCTGCGGCTGATCGAACGCCTGGTCGGCCACGGGGTCGACCTCGATGCGCGCGACGCACGCGGCATGACCGCCTTGCATCTCGCCGCCGCGCTCGGCCGCGAAGGCGCGTTGAAGGTGCTGGTGCGCCACGGCGCATCGCCGGCCGCGTGCGCCGCCGACGGCCAGACGCCGCTGGGCGTCGCGCTGTCGGCCGGCCGCCGCGATCTCGCCGACTGGCTCGACTGGCGCGGCTGGGCACTGCCGAGCCGCGCACTGGAACCGACCGACCTGCCGGCGGCGGCGAATGCCGGCGATGTCGACGCCGTGCGCCGGCTGCTGGATCTCGACTTCGCGGTCGACACCGTGGACGCGCAGGGTTGCACCGCACTGCTGCGCGCGGCCGGCGGCGGCCATCGCGCGGTCGTCGACCTGCTGCTGGCCCGTGGCGCAGACGCGGCACGCGCCGCGCAGTCCGGCGCGACGCCGCTGTCGGCGGCGGTCAGCATGCGCCACGCCGATATCGTCGACCGCCTGCTCGCCGCGGGTGTCTCGCTCGACCAGCGCCTCCCCGGCGAGGTCAGCGTGCTGATGCTCGCCGCGGCCCTGGGCCTGCCCGATCTCGCCGCGCGGCTGCTGACCGCCGGCGCCGACATCCATGCGACCGATGCGCAGGGCCTGACCCCCCTGCACTGCGCGGCGCTCTACGGATTCACCTCGCGCGACCGTCCGCGCCTGCTCGCGCTGTTCGACACCCTGCTGCTGGCCGGCGCCGAGGTCGACGCGCCCGCGGCCGGTGGCGTCACGCCGCTGCTGCTGCTGCTCGGTGCGCGCGCCGAGCCGGGCACCGCCTGCGACGAGGACGTGGTGCTGGCGGCGATGGAGCACCTGCTCGACGAGGGCGTCTCGCTCGACGCGCAGGATCCGCGCGGCTTCGGCCCGTTGCACCTGTCCGGCCTGCACGGCCAGCTGCGCATCGCCCGCCGCCTGCTGCGCGCCGGCGCCGATCCCGACCTGCGCGACACCCTCAACCGTACCCCGCGCGAGATCGCGGTGATGCGCGGCTTCATCGACGTCGCCGCCGAGTTCGCGCCTGCGCAGGCCAATGACGGGGTGTCGATGGCGCGGTTCCTGCGCGAGCAGCGCTGACCGCGACGCGCCGGGCGGTCGCTTGGCGAGTCGCGTTCGACGGGCCGTCCATTCGAGCGAACGCAGCCCGCCTCGGGTCTGCCCGGGCTTGTTCCGTCCCGTCCGAGACGGCACAGTCGGCATCCGGTCCACTGCAGGATGCACCCATGCACCGAATCCTTTCCGCCGCGCTCGCCGTGGCCTTTCTCGCCGCGGCCGCGCCGGTTGCCGATGCCCAGACCGCGCGCCAGGCACGCCAGGAAGTGGAGGCCAGCATGCTGGTCACCGGCCACGTCGACATCGACCGCGAAGGGCGGATCACCGGCCTCGCGCTCGACCAGCCCGACAAGCTGCCGCCGTATGTCGTCAGCCTGATCGAGCGCGCCTCGAACGCCTTGCGGTTCGAACCGGTCCTGGTCGACGGCGCGCCCGTGCTGGCGCGCGCGAAGATGAGCCTGCGTCTGGTCGCCACCCCGGCCGACAACGGCGATATGAACATGCGCATCGCGAGCGCACATTTTGGCGACGAGTATTCGGACGACGATCGCACCAGCGTGCGCCGATCCAACCTGCGCCCGCCGCGTTATCCGATGAACATCGCCCAGATCGGCGGCAAGGGCACGGTCTATCTGCTGGTCAAGGTCGGCCGCGACGGCAAGCCGGAAGACGTGGTCGCCGAACAGGTCAATCTGACTGCAGTGGGCACCGCGCGACAGATGGAGATGATCCGCAACACGCTGTCGAAGACCGCGATCGACAACGCGCTCAAGCACTGGACGTTCACGCCGCCCGAGCAGGGCGAGGCGGTGGGCAAGGATTACTGGGTGGTCCGCGTGCCGGTCCAGTTCTCGTTCAACGAGGACAAGGCGGCCGGATACGGCCAGTGGAGCGCCTACCATCCGGGACAGCAGCAGCGTCCGGAATGGGCGGCCCCGACGCCGCCCGGTTTCAGCCCGGACACGCTGGTGGCCGGCGGCGTGACGCCGGAAACATCCCGCTTCAAGCTGCTGACGCCGTTCGAGAGCTGAGGCGCCTGCGCGCACCGACAAAAAAGCCCCGCATCCGCGGGGCTTTTTCGTGCGCGACGATCCGTGGGATCAGCGCTTCATCGACGAGAAGAACTCGTCGTTGGACTTCGTGGTCTTCATCTTGTCGAGCAGGAATTCCATCGCCGCGATCTCGTCCATCGGGTGGAGGAGCTTCCGCAGGATCCAGATGCGCTGCAGCAGGTCCGGCTCGATGAGGTAATCCTCGCGGCGGGTGCCGGACTGGTTGACGTTGATCGCCGGGTAGACGCGCTTCTCGGTGATGCGGCGGTCCAGGTGCACTTCCGAGTTGCCGGTGCCCTTGAACTCTTCGTAGATCACCTTGTCCATCGCGCTGCCGGTGTCGACGAGTGCGGTGGCGATGATGGTCAGCGAACCGCCTTCCTCGACATTGCGCGCGGCGCCGAAGAAGCGCTTCGGGCGATGCATCGCGTTCGCGTCGACGCCGCCGGTCAGCACCTTGCCGCTGGACGGCACGACGTTGTTGTAGGCGCGGGCGAGACGGGTGATCGAGTCGAGCAGGATGACGACATCCTTCTTGTGCTCGACCAGGCGCTTGGCGCGCTCGATGACCATTTCGGCCACCTGCACGTGGCGCGCGGCCGGCTCGTCGAACGTGGAAGAGATGACCTCGCCGCGCACGGTGCGCTGCATCTCGGTCACTTCCTCGGGCCGCTCGTCGATCAGCAGCACGATCATGTGCACGTCGGGATGGTTGTAGGTGATGGCGCTGGCGATCTGCTGCATCATCATCGTCTTGCCGGCCTTCGGCGGCGAGACGATCAGTGCGCGCTGGCCCTTGCCCTGCGGCGCCATCAGGTCGAGGATGCGGCCGGCGATGTCCTCGCTGGAACCGTCGCCGCGCTCGAGCTTGAAGCGCTTGCGCGGGAACAGCGGGGTCAGGTTCTCGAACAGCACCTTGCCCTTGCTGGCTTCCGGCGGCTCGCCGTTGATCGTGTCGACGACCGACAGCGCGAAATAGCGCTCGCCGTCCTTCGGCCAGCGGATGCGGCCGAGCAGGTGGTCGCCGGTGCGCAGGTTGAAGCGGCGGATCTGGCTCGGCGAGATGTAGACGTCGTCCGGGCCTGCCAGATAGCTCGCCTCGGCCGCGCGCAGGAAACCGTAGCCGTCGGGCAGGATCTCGAGCACGCCGTCGGCGACGACGCCCTCGCCGTGGCGGGTCAGAACCTTGAGCAGGCCGAAGATTACGTCCTGCTTGCGCGCGCGGGCGACGCCTTCGATCGCGAGCTGGTCGGCGATGTCGAGCAGCTTGTGCGCCGGCATGCGCTTGAGGTCGCTCAGCGTGTACTGCGGGAAGCCCTCGGGAATGTTCGGGGGCGGCAGGCGCTGGACGTGGTCGTTGCCACCATCCTGCGGCAGGCCGTCATCGCGGCCACCGCCACGCGGACGGTCGCGACGGTTCTTGAACCGGTCGCGGCGGTTGTTGCCGCCCTGCTCGTTGGGGTTGTTGTTGCCGCGGTTCTGGTTCTGCTGGCCGCCGCCGTGCTGGCGCGGCTCGCCGCCCTGCTGGGCGTGGTGCTGCTGGCCGGTGTGCTGCGGGCCGTTGCCCGGGTTGCCGCGCTGGGCATCGCCCTGGCCGGACTCGCTGGGCGCCTTCGGCGATTCGGACTGCGGTGCGGGTGCCTGCGGCGGCGGTGCGCTGGCGGGCGGCGCCTTCGGTGCGGAAGCGTCCTGGGTCGCCAACGGCAACTGGGACTGGGTATCGGGAGACGCGGAGTCGGTGGCCTTCTTGGCCACGCGCGGCTTGCGCACGCGCTTCACGGCGGTGTCGCCCTCGGGCGTGCCGGGATCGGATGTTTGGTCGGACAAGCGGAAAATCCTCGCTCGGTTGCGAGCGCCCGGGACGGGCGGCGGCAGGAAAACGGACAGTCGGGAGTGACGCCAGATGGGTGCGGCGCGCGGAACACACGCCGGAGCAGCGCAAACCTAGCACTGCGTCCGACCGGCGGCAAGCGGTGGCCGCGCGATCGGTTCAGGCGGCAGGGCGCCGTCAGGGGCCCTGTCGCCGGGGTGGAGCGTGCCTCAGAGGGCCTTGTCGATCATCTGCGCGAGCTGCGGCTTGCCCACGGCGCCGATCTGGGTGCCCTGGACCTGGCCGCCCTTGAACAGCAGCAGCATCGGGATCGAGCGCACGTGGTACTTCAGCGCCGTGGCCTGGTTCTGGTCGACGTCGATCTTCACCACCTTGGCGCGGCCGGCGTAGTCGCCCGCCAGTTCGTCGAGCGCCGGGGCGATCATCTTGCAGGGGCCGCACCAGGGGGCCCAGAAATCGACCAGCACCGGCACGTCGGACTGCAGCACGGTGGCATCGAAATCGGAATCGCTGGCATGGATGACGGCATCGCTCACGGAGTGCTCCGGGTGGCTGTGGCGCGCTTCGAAGCAGCGGCGCCGGGATGGATGTAAAATGGGGAATCGCCGACCGGAATCAAGGTGGCGCTCCTGCGGGACGACCCACGCGTCCTGCGCCCAGGCAGTCTGCCGTCGCGACTGCCTCCCACGCAAGCACGCGGCGCCCTCCAAGTCGGCGACGCCCGGACACCTTCCTACGCATGAGCGACAAGCCTCTTACCGACATCACCTTCTCGTCCTTCGACCTGCATCCGGCGCTGCTCGCCGGGCTTGAAGAGGCGGGATTCACGCGCTGCACCCCGATCCAGGCGCTGACGCTGCCGCTGGCCCTCGACGGCCGCGACGTCGCCGGCCAGGCCCAGACCGGCACCGGCAAGACCTTGGCCTTCCTGGTCGCGGTCATCAACCGGCTGCTGTCGAAGCCGGCGCTGGCCGACCGCAAGCCGGAGGACCCGCGCGCGCTGATCCTCGCGCCGACCCGTGAACTGGCCATCCAGATCCACAAGGACGCGGTGAAGTTCGGCAGCCAGCTCGGGCTGAAGTTCGCCCTGGTCTACGGCGGCGTCGACTACGACAAGCAGCGCCAGATCCTCACCGAGGGCGCCGACGTCATCATCGCGACCCCCGGCCGCCTGATCGACTACGTCAAGCAGCACAAGGTCGTCAGCCTGCACGCCTGCGAGATGTGCGTGCTCGACGAAGCCGACCGCATGTTCGATCTCGGCTTCATCAAGGACATCCGCTTCCTGCTGCGGCGCATGCCGATCCGTACCGAGCGCCAGACGCTGCTGTTCTCGGCGACGCTGAGCCACCGCGTGCTCGAGCTCGCCTACGAGCACATGAACGAGCCCGAGAAGCTGGTCGTCGAGAGCGAGTTCATCACCAACGCCAAGGTCCGGCAGGTGATGTATTTCCCCGCCGACGACGAAAAGCTGCAGCTGCTGCTGGGCCTGCTGTCGCGCAGTGAAGGCGCGCGCACGATGGTCTTCGTCAACACCAAGGCGTTCATCGAGCGGGTGGCGCGCGCGCTGGAGAAGGCCGGCTACCGGGTCGGCGTGCTGTCGGGCGACGTGCCGCAGAAGAAGCGCGAGAGCCTGCTGAAGAAGTTCCAGGCCGGTCAGCTCGAACTGCTGGTAGCGACCGACGTCGCCGCGCGCGGCCTGCACATCGACGGCGTCAGCCACGTCTACAACTACGATCTGCCGTTCGATGCCGAGGACTACGTGCACCGCATCGGCCGCACCGCGCGTCTGGGCGCCGAGGGCGACGCGATCAGCTTCGCCTGCGAGCGCTACGCGCAGAGCCTGCCGGAGATCGAGGCCTACATCGAACAGAAGATCCCGGTGGAGCCGGTCACGTCGGAACTGCTGACCGCGCTGCCACGCGCGCCGCGCGAAGGCGTGGAGCTCGACGCCGAGGACGGCGAGAGCATCAGCGAGATCTTCAAGGAAGTGCGCGAAGCGCGCGCGGTCGAGGATGCCAAGCGCGGCGGTGGTCGCAGCGGCGGTGCAGGCGCGGGCGGTCGTGGCGGTCCGGCTGCGCGCGGTCCGCGCGCGGCGGGCAGCGGCGAAGGTCGCGGTGAGCGTGGACCGCGCAAGCCGCGTCCGCCACGGGTCGAAGGCGAAGCGGCGGCGGCTGCGCCGGCCGTCGCCGCGCCGCAGCCGGTGATCGACGCCGCCGCCACGGTCGCGCAGGCGATGCCGGACGAATCGCGTCCGCCGCGCAAGCGTCGTCGCCGTCGTGGCGGCAAGAAGATCGAAGGTGCCGAAGGCGCCGCGCCGCAGGCCGGCGAGACGGCAGCAGCCGATGCGTCGGCCAAGCCGCGCGGCAATGGCGGCAAGGGCCCGCGCGAGGTGCGTCCGACCCAGCGTCCGGCGTCGACGTCGCAGACGGACAAGGCGCCGTCGCTGCTGAGCCGCATCGGTCGCGGCCTGCGTCGCCTGGTGTCGAGTGGCGATACGCGCTGATCGCGTGCTCCGGTGTGCGTGACGGAAGGCCCCGCTTCGGCGGGGCTTTTTCGTGGGTGCTGGCAGGGCGCACCCGGCAGGCATCCGTAGGATGGGGAGAGCACAGCGAAAGCCATCACTCGGGATGCGTGGTAATGGCTGTCACGCGAGCGGCTGCCCTCACCCCAACCCCTCTCCCGGAGGGAGAGGGGCTCGAGTCGTGCGGTGATGGTGGCTAATCGGGCGACTCGGCGTTGCCGCGGGCATGGTGCGGACCTTCGCTGCTTCGGGCGGGAGCGCCTGCGCAGGATGTGGATAGAGCGCAGCGAAGCCATCGTTCCTGAGGCGTGGGAATGGCGGTCATGCGAGCGGCTGCCCTCACCCCACCCCTCTCACGGAGGGAGAGGGGCTCCGGTCATGGGTCTGGAAACAGATCGGCCGGCGAATCATTGCTCGGGCGTCGCCAAGGGGGGCGACTCTGGGCGCTTCGAAAAAGGAAAGGGTGGCCGTGTTGGGCGGCGGCGCGTCTCCGCAAATCATGTCCCGCGAAGGTCTGCGATGACATCGCCCTGCACCCATTCCCTGCGATACTGGCGCGCATGAGCGTTCTGCGATTCGACAACGTCAGCAAGCAGTATCCGGGCGGCCACGTGGCGCTGTCGGAGGTGAGTTTCGACGTGGCGGCCGGCGAGATGCTGTTCGTCACCGGCCACTCCGGCGCGGGCAAGAGCACGCTGCTGAAGCTGATCCATCTGGCCGAGCGGCCGAGCCGCGGCGCGGTGGTGTTCGGCGAGCGCAATCTGCTCAAGGTCCGGGGACGCCGCGTCGCATTGCACCGCCGCGACATCGGGGTCGTGTTCCAGGACCACCGGCTGCTGCCCGACCGCACCGTGTTCGACAACATCGCGCTGCCGCTCATCCTGCGCGGCATGCGCCGGCCGGAGATCGGCAAGCGCGTGCGCAGCGTGCTGGAGCGGCTGGCGCTGGGTGCGCGCGAACGTGCGTTGCCGACCCAGCTCTCGGCCGGCGAGCAGCAGCGCATCGGCATCGCGCGCGCGATCGTCGGCGAGCCGATGCTGCTGGTCGCCGACGAACCCACCGGCAACCTCGATCCCACGCTGTCGGCCGAGATCATGGCGCTGTTCGCCGAACTGCCCGAGCGCGGCACCAGCGTGCTGATCGCCAGCCACGACCTCGGTCTGGTCAAGCGCATGAAGAAGCGCACGCTGGTGCTCGACCACGGCACGCTGGCCGACGACATCTCGCCGGAGGACCTCGCCGATGCCTGAGGCGCCCCGCAACCAGCCCGCGCGCAGCGGCGGCTCGCCCGTCGGCACCTGGGTCGACCATCACGTCTACAGCGTGCTCGCCAGCCTCGGCCGGCTGTTCAAGAAGCCGTGGTCGGCGGCGCTGACGATCGGGGTCATGGCGGTCGCGCTGGCATTGCCGCTCGGCCTGTGGCTGGTGCTCGACAACGTCGGCCGGCTCGGCGGCAGCATCGACGCCTCGCGCGAGATCAGCGTGTTCCTCAAGCAGGATGTCGACGGTGCGCGCGTCGAGGCGCTGGCCGCAGAACTGCGCGGCCGCGGCGATGTCGGCAGTGTCGTGCACCGTTCGCCCGACGAAGGCCTGGCGGAACTGCGCGAGCGCGGCGAGTTCGGCGACGTGATCGACGTGCTCGGCGAGAACCCGCTGCCGCACGTGCTGATCGTGACGCCCGGCGGCGACGAGATGCTGCTGGCGCAATCGCTGCGCACGCTGCCCGAATCGGAACTCGTCCAGCACGACGCGCAATGGCGCGAACGTCTCGACGGCTGGCTGCGCTTCGGCGGCCGCGTGGTCTGGGTGCTGGCGGCGCTGCTCGGCATCGGCGCGCTGCTGGTGGTCGGCAATACGGTGCGGCTCGACATCCAGTCGCGCCGCGAGGAACTCGGCGTGCTGCAGCTGCTCGGCGCGACCGACGGCTTCATCCGCCGGCCGTTCCTCTATCTGGGCGCGTGGTACGGGCTGGCTGCCGGCGCGGTCGCGCTGGGCCTGCTCGCGCTCGCCGGGCTCGCGCTGCAGCCGCCGCTGGCGGAACTGGCGGCGAGCTACGGCGCGGCATTCGCGTTGCGCGGTTTCGGTCCGTCGGGCGTGCTCGCGGTGCTGGCCGGTGCGACCGCGCTGGGCTGGTGCGGTGGCGGCATCGTCACCGGCCACTTCCTGCGCCAGACCCGGCCCACCGAGACCTGATCCGTGCACGATCTCCGTCATCTCGCCGGCGACGCGCCCCGGGTGATGGTCGTCGACGGCTCCAGACTGGTGCGTCGGCTGATCGGCGACGTGCTGCGGCAGTCGCTCGCCGATGTCGAGGTCGTCGAATGCACCGGCCTGGCGCAGGCGGCGGACGCGCTGGACGCGGCGCCGGTCGATCTGGTCAGCACCGCGCTGTCGCTGCCCGACGGTGACGGCCTGCAGCTCGCGCGCCGCGTGCGCGAAGCCACCGGCCAGCGCTACGTGCCGGTGATCGTGGTTTCGGGCGATGCGCAGTCGCACCTCGAAGCGCGCCGCTTCACCGAGGACGTCACCGACCACTTCGACAAGGCGCTCGGGCATCGCGCGCTGGCGGAATTCATCCGCGGCTACGTGCAGCCCGCGCCGATCCCCGACGCGCACGTGCTCTACGTCGAGGACAGCCGCACGGTCGCGCTGGCGACGCGGCGCATGCTCGAGGCGCAGCAGATGCGCGTGACCCACGTGCTCAGCGCCGAGGACGCGCTGGCCTATCTCGAGGCGTACCGCGACGGGCCGGCGGCGCCGGGCGCCGACCTGCTGCTGACCGACGTCTACCTCAAGGGCGAGCTCAGCGGCCACGACCTGCTGCGCGCGGTGCGCCGCGACTTCGGCTACGGCAAGCGGCGCCTGCCGGTGCTGGTGATGACCGGCGACGGCAACCACGACAACCAGGTCGCGCTGTTGCGCGCCGGCGCCAACGATCTGGTCGTCAAGCCGGCCGAGGAACGTGTGCTGGCGACCAAGACGCTGTTCCAGTTGCGGCTGTCCGCGATGCCTTGACGGCCCCTCGATGCGGGAACGCGCTCGCGCGCGATGGGGCTTCACTGGTGGTCTTTTCGCGCGCGAGCGCGCGCCCACATTCTCTCTCCACCGTCGCGCCGGTACGCTAGCGGGCGTGTCCATCCACGGTTGCCCCATGTCCGACATCCGCCTCGAACCTTCCTGGAAAGCCCGTGTAGGCGACTGGTTGCGCCGCGAGGACATGCAGGCGCTGGCCGCGTTCCTGCGTGCGCGCAAGGCGGCGGGTGCGCGGGTCCATCCGCCCGGGCCGGAGATCTTCGCGGCCTTCGATGCGACACCGTTCGAGGCGGTGAAGGTCGTGATCCTCGGCCAGGACCCCTACCACGGACCCGGGCAGGCGCATGGCCTGAGCTTCTCGGTGCGCCCGGACGTGCGCGTGCCGCCATCGCTGGACAACATCTACAAGGAGATCGAACGCGATCTCGGCCTGGCGCGGCCCGACCACGGCTGGCTGATGCCCTGGGCGCAGCGTGGGGTGCTGCTGCTCAACGCCGTGCTGACGGTCGAAGAGGGCAGGGCCGGCGCGCACCAGGGCAAGGGCTGGGAAGGCTTCACCGACCACGTCGTCGATGTCCTCAACCGCGAACGCGAGAACCTGGTGTTCCTGCTGTGGGGCAGCTACGCGCAGGCCAAGGGCAAGGTCATCGACACCAGCCGCCACTGCGTGCTGCGCGCCACGCATCCCTCGCCGCTGTCGGCGCATCGCGGCTTCCTCGGCAGCGGGCATTTCTCGAAGACCAACAACTTCCTGCGCAAGCGCGGCATCGCGCCGATCGACTGGTCGCTGCCGCCGCGATCGGAGCTCGACGCGTGATCCGCCGCGTCGACGCCACGCGCTACGTCACGCCGCTGCGCGAAGGTGGCTCGCTGCCGGCGGTCGTCGAGGCCGACGACGACGGCATGTACGTCATGAAGTTCCGCGGCGCGGGACAGGGGCCGAAGGCGCTGGTCGCCGAACTGGTCGGCGGCGAGTTCGCGCGCCTGCTGGGCCTGCCGATACCGGAGATCGTCTTCATCGATCTCGATCCCGACATGGCCGCCACCGAGCCCGATCCGGAGATCCAGCACCTGATCCGCGCCAGCGCGGGCTGCAATCTCGCACTGGATTATCTGCCCGGCGCGATCAATTTCGATCCCGCGGTCGATCCGCCGGATGCCGATCTCGCGTCGCGGATCGTCTGGTTCGACGCCTTCGTCTGCAATGTCGATCGCACCGCGCGCAACACCAACCTGCTGGTCTGGCACCGCCGGCTGACGCTGATCGACCACGGCGCGGCGCTGTACTTCCACCACGACTGGGACAGCGCGGCGCGCATCGCGACCGGTCCGTTCGCGCGGATCGCCGACCACGTGCTGCTGCCGTTCGCGCGCGCGCTCAACGCCGCCGACGCGGCGCTGTCGGCGCGCATCAACGAGGCCGACATCCGCCGCATCGTCGCGCTGGTGCCCGACGACTGGCTGGCCGGCGAGCCGCGGTTCGCCGATGCCGACGCGCATCGCGAGGCCTACGTCGAGTTCTTCTGCACGCGCCTGGCGCACCGGTCGGTATTCGTCGGGGAGGCGCGGCGTGCGCATGCAGCGGGTCTATGACTACGCGGTGATCCGGGTCGTGCCCCGGGTCGAACGCGAGGAGTTCATCAACGCGGGCGTCATCGTGTCCTGCCAGGGCGCGCGCACGCTCGCGGCGGCGGTCGCGCTGGATCCGGCGCGCCTGCACGCGCTCGATCCGCATGCCGACATCGCGACGCTGCAGCGGCATCTCGATGCGATCGTGCGCATCTGCCGTGGCGATGCCGATGGCGGACCGATCGCCGCGCTGCCGGCGCGCGCGCGCTTCCACTGGATCACCGCGCGGCGCAGTTCGATGATCCAGGTCTCGCCGGTGCACACCGGGCGCACCGACGATCCCGACGGGCTGTGCGCGCGTCTTCTGACGCGGATGGTGCTGCCGCCCGGACCACTGCGCGGCGCATAAAAAACCCGGCAGCGTGCAGGCTGCCGGGTCGGATCCGGGCGAGGGAGGGGGCGCCCGGAATTCGGTACGCGGGGCCGGGGCCCCGCGGCGCGGATCAGCGCTTGGTGGTCTTCGCGGCCGCCTTGGCGACCTTCTCGGCTTCGGCGCGGACGTCGGCGGTGGCCGTCTCGACCTGCGACTTGGCGATGCCGGCGATGGCTTCGTGCGTCTTCACCGTGCGGCCCAGGGTTTCCTGGCCGGCGCTGACGAGACGCTCGACGTTCTCGCGGGCCACCTGCGCGCCCTTCGGCCACAGGGCCTTGAGGCCGTCGATGTCACGCACGTCGATCGCTTCGCTGACGAAGGCGAACGTGGCGTGGGTGTTGTCGTTGAGGGTCGACAGGTGAAGGCCGAACAGCTTCTCGGCATTCTCCAGCGACAGGCGGTTGATCTGCGCGGCGGCATCGGCGAACTGGCGCGACGCGGCAGCGAACTGCTCATTGAATTGGAACGACATGGCGATACCTGCGTGAGCCGGCGGTCTGCCGGGTTTGTGCGGTGCAGCATATCGCGGCCATGTTGCATTGCAACAAACAGCCGATGAACGGTCGTCGTGCATTCAGTTTTGCATTCAAAATCAGCGACTTGGAACCGTTTCCAGCCTGCGGGCCGGGCGGCTCAGGGCCCCGTGTAGCGGCAGCCCGAGGTGCAGGTTTCGCGGATCACGATCGCGCTCAGCGCCGGCAGCGCGGGCTTGAGACGGTCCCAGATCCAGATCGCCAGCCGCTCGCTGGTCGGGTTCTCGAGTCCCGGAATGTCGTTGAGATAGTGATGGTCGAGCTGGGCGTAGAGCGGCGCGAACGCGGCCTTGAGATCGCCGAAGTCCATGATCCAGCCGCTCTCGACACCGGGTTCGCCGGACACGTGCACCTCGACCTGGAACGAATGCCCGTGCAGGCGCGCGCACTTGTGGCCCGGCGGCACATTCGGCAGCCGGTGCGCGGCCTCGAGGGTGAAAACCTTGAAGATGTCCATGGCGCATTCTCGGGCGTGGCCGCCTGCGCGGCAATCGTCGCGGTACCGACATGTCCGGCTGCGAGGATGGCTGGTCCACGTCGCCGGCCGATCTTCCGATGTCACGACCGCGTTTCCTGCTGCCGCTGCTGCTCGCCACCGCCGCCATGAGCCTGCCCGATCACGCCGCGTTCGCCGCCACGCCGTACGCCGATGCGCCGCGCGTGATCGCGCACCGCGGCGCCAGTGCGCGCATGCCCGAACACACGCTGGCCGCCTATCGCCGCGCGGTGGAGGACGGCGCCGACTTCATCGAGCCGGACCTGGTGATGACCCGCGACGGCGTGCTGGTCGCGCGCCACGAGAACGAGATCGGCGGCACCACGGATGTCGCGCTGCATCCGCAGTTCGCCGACCGCAGGCGTACGCAGCGCATCGACGGCGTCGACGTCACCGGCTGGTTCACCGAGGACTTCACGCTGGCCGAGCTGAAGACGCTGCGCGCACGCGAGCCGCTGCCGGCATTGCGGGGCGTCTGGTACGACCGCCAGTTCGCGGTGCCGACGCTGCACGAGATCCTGGTGCTGCTCGACGATCTGGTGCGCGGGTCCGGCCGCGACGTCGGCCTGATTCCCGAGATCAAGCATCCGACGCATTTCCGCAGTCTCGGCCTGCCGATGGAACAGGCGCTGCTCGATGTGCTCGGCAAGCACGAGATCGCCACGCGCGTGCCGCTGGTCGTGCAGTCGTTCGAACCGGCCAGCCTGCGCATGCTGCGCGACATTGCGCCGCCGGTGCTGCCGGAGCTGCGCCTGCTGCAGCTGATCGGCGATCCGCGCACGCGCCCCGCGGATGTCGAAGCCGCCGGTGGCGATCTGCGCTATCGCGACATGCTCACGCCGCAGGGCCTGCGCACCATCGCGACGTATGCGTCGCTGCTGGGTCCGCACAAGTCGCAGGTCGGCGGGTTCGGGCGCGGCGGCCGCTTCGAGGCCACGACGCTGGTCGCCGATGCGCACGCCGCCGGCCTGCGGGTCATGCCGTACACGTTCCGTCCCGAGAATCCGTATCTGCCGCGCGCGCTGCGCAGCGGGACTGCCGATGCGCGGCACGACGCCGGCGCGATCGCCGAGATGCGTGCGTTTCTCGATGGGGGCATGGACGGACTGTTCGCCGACGATCCCGCGCTTGCGCGACAGGCCGTGGACGCGCGCTGAAGCCGGCTGCATCCGCGCCACGCAATGCCGGCGTACGTCCCGTGAGCCTGATCACGGGAGTCGTCCATGTCGTTGCACTTCGTCGAACGTGTCGCCCGCAGTCGCGCGCGTCGGGCCGCGCTGCTCGCCTGCCTGTTCGCGACGCTGCCGCTGGCCGCGGCCGAGCGCGAAGAGGCGCGCGCGCTGGCGCGCGACGACGGCCGGCTGCTCTACCGGGAAGTGCATTACTCGGATCGCGACGGCGATGCCGCGCGACGCGTGGTGCTGTACCGGTGTCCGGACGGCGCGGCGTTCGCGCGCAAGATCGTCCACGCGCACGGCGACGCGGCGCAGCCCGATTTCGCGTTCCACGATGCCCGCAGCGGCTACCGCGAAGGCGTGCGGACCCAGGGCGGAACGCGCGAGATCTTCGTCCAGCGCGGCGGTGGGGCGCCCCGCACGGCCGCGTTGCCCGCCGCCGCCGGCGCGGTGATCGACGTCGGCTTCGATGCGGCGGTGCGTACGCACTGGTCGGCGCTCGGCGATGCGCCGCAGCGGCTGGCGTTCCTGTTGCCCGAGCGCTTCGCGTTCATGCCGGTGCGCGTGGCGAAGGTCGGCGACGCCGGGGGCGTGCGCCGGCTGCGCATGTCGGTCGACCGCTGGTTCGGCTTCGCGGTCGCGCCGATCGAATTGCACTACGGACTCGAGGACCGTCGACTGCGCGAGTTCGCCGGTCCCGGCACGGTGCGCGATGCGCGCGGCAAACCGCGCGAGGTCCGCATCCTGTTTCCCGTGCAGCCACCGCGCAGCGTCGCCGCGAGCGAGGTCGCGGCTGCGCTCGCCGACCCGCTGGCCGGCCGATGCACCACCTGACGCGCGCGCATCCGCGTACGGGGCGCGGCCGGCGATCCGCGCGACCGCGCTTGCGCGAACGGCGGGCGCCGGTGAGGATGGCAGTCCGACACCTCCCGGGATGCGCGCGCGCGATGCCACAGCTCGAAGCAAGCGCCACAGCGGACGCACCCGACCTCGATGTCTGGCTGGCGCAGGTGGCCGACGGCGATCGCGGCGCGTTCGAATCGCTGTACCGCGCGAGCGCCTCGCGCCTGCTCGGCGTCTGCATCCGCGTGCTGCACGACCGCGACGAGGCCGAGGACGCGTTGCAGGATGTCTACGTGCGCATCTGGCGCAAGGCCGCGCAGTTCGATCCCGCGCGCGCCGCGGCGACGACCTGGCTGGCCACGATCGCGCGCAACACCGCGATCGACCGCCTGCGCGCCCGCCCGCAGGTCCAGCTCGCCCCGGCCGAACTGATCGAGGCGATGCCCGACGGGGGCGACACGCCATTGGAATCGACCGAGCGCGCGGGTGACCGGTCCCGTCTGGACACCTGTTTCGACACGCTGGAACCGCGACGCCGCCAGCTGATCCGCGCCGCGTTCTTCGACGGCGCGACCTACGAGGAACTCGCGCAACGCGTGGGCTCGCCGCTGGGCTCGGTCAAGAGCTGGATCCGCCGCGGCCTGCTGCAGCTGCGTGCGTGCCTGGAGCCATGAACGTGCACGATCCCGATTTCGGCATCGACGACGACGGCGGCCCCGAGCCGCCGCGCGCGGACCTGCTCGCCGGCGAGTACGTGCTCGGCGTGCTCGACGCCCACGCGCGCGCAGCCGCCGAGGCGCGCATCGCGCGCGATCCGGGGTTCGCGCGCCTGGTCGCGGAGTGGGACCTGCGGCTTGCGCCGTGGTTCGCGGACTTCCCGACCGCGGATGTGCCCGCGCACGTCTGGCCGCGCATCCGCACCGCGCTCGGCTGGACGCCGGTCGCCTCCAGGCCCGAGGGGCTGTGGCACAGCACCGGCTTCTGGCGCGGCGCGGCGGCGCTGGCGGCCGTGGTCGCGCTCGTCGCGGTGCTGGCCGGCCGCGTGCCGGTTGACGACACGCGCGAGGTGCCGGTGGTCGTCGCGCCGACGCCCGCACCGGCGCCCACGCCCGCCATCGAAGCCTTGCCGGTCACCACGCTCGCGCACGAGGACGGCTCGCCCGCTTGGCTCGCATCGGTCGATGCCGCGCATGGCCGCGTGCTGGTCGTGCCGGTGCCGGCGGATGTCGATGCCGAAGGCCGCGTCGCCGAGTTGTGGTTGATCCCCGAAGGCGGCGCGCCGGCCTCGCTCGGCCTGCTGCCGCACGACCGCACGCATGCCGTCGACGTGCCCGTCGCCCTGCACGCGGCGCTCGTCGCCGGCGCGACCCTCGCGGTGTCGCTGGAACCGCCGGGCGGCGCGCCGCACGGCGCACCGACGGGCCCGGTCGTCGCGAGTGGTGCACTGCGCATCTGATCGGCGCGCGCGTGGCGGCGTGAAGGGCCGCCATGCATCGCGCTCTTGCGTGCGTTGCCGTGAACGCATGCGCACCGCATGCATCCGTTCCGCGCGGACATGCGTATTTCCTGCAAGCCACATCCGCAGGAGTTGTCCATGTCGAGCGATTCCGGCCGCGACGCGACCGGTGCCCGTACGTTGCGCGCGAGCCTGGGCCGCTGGTTCGACACCGGCGCGCAGGCGAACGAGATGCGCGCAGGCGACGATCGCATCGACTGGCTGCGGGCGACGCCGTTCATCGCGATGCATCTCGCCTGTCTGCTGGCGTTCTGGGTCGGCGTGTCGCCGATCGCGGTGATCGTCGCGGTCGCGCTGTACGCGATCCGCATGTTCGCGCTGACCGGCTTCTACCACCGCTATTTCTCGCACCGCACCTTCCGCACCTCGCGCGCGGTGCAGTTCGTGTTCGCGCTGATCGGTGCGTCCTGCGTACAGCGCGGTCCGCTGTGGTGGGCCGCGCACCACCGCAACCACCACCGCCACACCGAGACCGAACGCGATCCGCATTCGCCGCGCGTGCATGGTTTCTGGTGGAGCCACATGGGCTGGTTCCTCACGCGCGAAGGCTTCCGCACCGACTGGTCGCGCATTCCGGACCTCGCGAAGTTTCCGGAACTGCGCTGGCTCGACCGCTTCGACACGCTGGTGCCGGTGCTGCTGGCGGTCGCGCTGTTCGGTCTGGGCGCGCTGCTCGAACGCGTCGCGCCGGGTCTGGGCACCAGCGGCGGGCAGATGCTGGTCTGGGGTTTCTTCATCTCCACCAACGTGCTGTTCCACGCGACGGTGACGATCAACTCGCTGTCGCACCGCTTCGGCAGCCAGCGCTTCGAGACCGGCGACGACAGCCGCAACAACCTCTGGCTGGCGCTGTTGACCTTCGGCGAGGGCTGGCACAACAACCACCACTTCTTCCCCGGCACCGTGCGCCAGGGCTTCCGCTGGTGGGAGATCGACCTGACCTGGTACGGGCTGAAGGTCATGTCCTGGTGCGGTCTGGTGCGCGACCTCAAGCCGGTGCCCGCGTGGGTGCACGGCAAGGCGCGCGGATGAGCCAGCGCATCGCCGTCGTCGGTTCGGGCATCGCCGGGCTCGCCACTGCATGGTGGCTGTCGCATCGTCATGCGGTGACGCTGTTCGAAGCCGATACGCGCCTCGGTGGCCACACGCACACGCACGCCGTGCAGATGGGCGGTCGCGAGTACGCGGTCGACACCGGCTTCATCGTGTTCAATCCGCAGCACTACCCGCTGCTGAGCGGCCTGTTCGGATCACTCGGCGTCGCCTCGCAGCCGACGACGATGAGCTTCTCGGTGCACAGCGAGGTCGACGGTCTCGAGTACAACGCGACCTCGCTCGACACGCTGTTCTGCCAGCGCCGCAACCTGCTGTCGCCGCGCTTCTGGGGCATGCTGCGCGACCTCAGGCGCTTCTATCGCGAGGCGCCGGCGCTGCTCGACGGCGACGATGTCGGGCCGACGCTCGGCGAGTACCTGCAGGCCAACCGCTACGGCGCCGCGTTCCGCGACCTGCATCTGGTGCCGATGGCCTCGGCGCTGTGGTCGTCGCCGGGCGTGGGCATCCTCGAATTTCCGGCGCGTCATCTCGTGCGGTTCATGGCCAACCACCACATGCTGCAGCTGACCGGACGGCCGCAATGGCGCGTCGTGCGCGGCGGTTCGTCGCGCTACATCGACGCCTTGCGCGGGCGCTGGTCGGTGGACGAGCGCGTCGGTTGCCCGGTCGAGGCGGTGCGCCGGAGTGCGGCGGGCGTGCATGTGGCATCCGCGACGGGCAGCGAGCGCTTCGACCAGATCGTGCTGGCCTGCCACAGCGACCAGGCGCTGGCGTTGCTGGACGACGCCGACCTTGCCGAGCGCGAGATCCTCGGCGCGATCCGCTACCAGACCAACGACACGGTGCTGCACACCGACGCGCGCCTGCTGCCGCAGAGCCGCAAGGCCTGGGCGGCGTGGAACGCGCACGTCCCCGCCACGCCCGGCGCGGCGTGCACCGTGAGCTATTGCATGGACCAGCTGCAGGGACTCGACACGCCCGAACCGCTGGTCGTCACGCTCAACCGCAGCGACGCGATCGATCCGGCGCGCATCCTCGCGCGCATGCGCTACGCGCATCCGGTCTTCGATGCGGGGATGGTGGCCGCGCAGGGCAGGCGTGCCGAGATCCAGGGCCAGCGCCGGACCTGGTACGCCGGTGCGTACTGGGGCTGGGGCTTCCACGAGGACGGCATCCGCAGCGCGGCACAGATCGCGCGCGCGTTCGGGCTGGGGCCGCTGGCCGAGCCCGGCGGCGCCGACGCGATGGCTGCGCCCGAGAGCGCCGTCGCATGAGTGGCGACGGCGATCGCGTGATCCCCGCCGCACCGCTGCGCAGCGCGGTGTACGAAGGTGTGGTGCGCCATCGCCGGCACCGTCCGGTACCGCATGCGTTCTCGTACCGCGTCGCGCAGCTGTGGCTGGATCTCGACGAACTCGACCGGGTGTTCGACGGCCGCTGGCTGTGGTCGGCCCGCCGCCCGGCGCCGGCCCGGTTCCGCCGCGCCGACTACCTCGGGCCCACCGACGTGCCGCTGGCCGAGGCCGTGCGCATGCGCGTGGAGGCCGCGACGGGGCACCGGCCCGAGGGTCCGGTCCGGCTGTTGACGCACCTGCGCTATTTCGGAGTCGTCTTCAATCCGGTCAGCTTCTACTACTGCTACCGCGCCGATGGCACGACGCTCGACTGCGTCGTCGCCGAGATCACCAACACGCCGTGGAAGGAACGCCACGCCTACGTGCTGCCGGCGACGGACGCCGAACGCCATGGCCGTGCGCTGCAATGGGACTTCGCCAAGCGCTTCCACGTCTCGCCGTTCATGGCGATGGACCACATCTACCGCTGGCGGCTGACGCCGCCGGTCGCGGACCTGCACGTGCACATGGACGTGTTGCGCGAAGACGTGCGCGAATTCGACGCCACCATGACGCTGCAGCGGCGACCCTTGGACGCGACCTCGCTGGCGCGCGTGCTGTGGCGCTACCCCGCGATGACCGTGCAGGTCGTCGCCGCGATCCACTGGCAGGCGCTGCGTCTATGGCTCAAGCGCAACCCGGTGCACGACCATCCGCGCCTGCCGGGCGCCGAACAGGAGCCTTTCCGATGAACCAGATCGCCGCCCATGCGGCACCGCGTGCGTTCGGCGTGCTCGAGCGGGCCCTGCGCACGCGGCTCGTCGCGCAGTTCGCGCAGCTGCAGGGCGGTGCGCTGCGGCTGGGCGATGCGCTCGGCAGCGAGATGTTCGGCGATGCGCGGGTGCGTCCGGTGCAGGTGCGCGTGCACGATCCAGCGTTCTACCGGCTGGTCGCCGCGTCCGGCAGCGTCGGCGCCGGCGAGGCCTACATGGACGGGCACTGGGATTGCGACGATCTCGTCGGCCTGGTGCGCCTGCTGGTGCGCAACCGCGATCTGCTCGACGGCATGGAGACCGGCGTCGCGCGCCTGGGCGGTCTGGCGATGCGCGGCTGGAACGCGTTGCGCCGGAACACGCGCGACGGCAGCCGGCGCAACATCGCCGCGCACTACGACCTCGGCAACGATTTCTTCTCGCTGTTCCTGTCGCCCGACCTGATGTATTCGTCCGCGCTGTTCGAACGCGAGGACGACACGCTGGAGACCGCGTCGACGCGCAAGCTCGACCGCATCTGCCGGCTGCTCGGATTGAACGCCGGTGATCGCGTGATCGAGATCGGCACCGGCTGGGGCGGCTTCGCGCTGCATGCCGCGCGGCACTACGGCTGCCACGTCACCACAACGACGATCTCGCGCGAGCAGCATGCGCTGGCGAGCGCGCGGATCGCCGACGCCGGCCTGCAGGACAGGGTCACGCTGCTGCTGCAGGACTACCGCGACCTCGAAGGCCGCTACGACAAGCTGGTGTCGATCGAGATGGTCGAAGCGATCGGCGCGCAGTATCTGGAAACCTACTTCGGCAAGCTCGGCAGCCTGCTGGAACCGGACGGCGCCGCACTGGTGCAGGCGATCACCATCGAGGATCACCGCTACGCGCAGGCGCGCGATTCGGTGGACTTCATCAAGCGCTTCATCTTCCCCGGCAGCTTCATCCCGTCGATCGCGGCGATGCTGCAGGCCAAGACCGCGGCCAGCGACCTGCAGCTGCTGCAGCAGGACGATTTCGGCCCCTCGTACGCACGCTCGCTGCAGATCTGGCGCGAACGCTTCCTGTCGCGCCTGCCCGAGGTGCGCCGGCAGGGGTTCGACGCGCGTTTCGAGCGCATGTGGACCTTCTATCTCGCCTATTGCGAAGGCGGTTTTCGCGAACGCTCGATCGGCGTCTCGCACCTGCTGTTCGGCAAGCCGGGTCACGTACGGGCGATGGCGTCATGAGCCCGCTGTGGACGCTGCTGCTGGTCTGGGCGCTCGCGGCGCTCGCGATGACCGGCGCCTGGCGCTGGCAGAAGGCGCGCGACAACGCCGGCATCGTCGACGTGGTCTGGGCCGGTGGCGTCGGCGGCGCGGCGATCGTCGTCGCACTGCTGGGCGACGGCGCGCCGCTGCCGCGGATCCTGCTCGCCGTGCTCGGCGGGCTGTGGGGCCTGCGTCTGGCTTCGCATCTGTGGAAACGCGTCGGCAGGGAAGACGAGGACGGCCGCTACGCCCATTTGCGCGCGCACTGGCACGGCGACCAGCGCAGGTTCTTCCTGTTCTTCCAGGCGCAGGCGCTGCTGGTCGTGCTGTTCGCGCTGCCGTTCATCGCGGTCGCGACCAATCCGGTGTCCTCGCTCGGCCTGCTCGCGGCGATCGCGCTGTGGCTGATCAGCGTCGGCGGCGAAGCGGTGGCCGACCGCCAGCTCGCGGACTTCCGCGCCGACCCGGCCAACCGCGGCAAGACCTGCCGCGAAGGCATGTGGCGGTATTCGCGGCATCCGAACTATTTCTTCGAATGGCTGCACTGGCTGACCTACGTGGTCCTGGCCGCGGGCTCGCCGCTGTGGTGGCTCGCGCTGGCCGGGCCGTTGCTGATGTACCTGTTCCTGCGCTACGTCAGCGGCATTCCCTACACCGAGCAGCAGGCGCTGCGCTCGCGCGGCGACGACTACCGCGAGTACCAGCGCACCACGCCGATGCTGTTTCCGTGGTTTCCGAAATCCCCGTCCGAAGGACCGTCCGCATGAATGCCGTGGCCCGCCCCGAACTCGAACGCGACACCGCTGCGCCCGGCCTGATCGGCATGGCCGAACGCGGGCTGGTGCCCGACGCGGCGCTGCGCCTGGGCATCCGCCGCCTGTGCGCGCAGCGTCTGGCCGAGGAAGCCGAGGGCAGCATCGAGGCGCAGTCGACGCGCTTCGACGCCTTGCTGCAGTCGCTGCGCAACAGTCCCGTCGCGATCCACACCGACGCGGCCAACACCCAGCACTACGAACTGCCGCCGGAGTTCTTCGCGCTGTGCCTGGGGCGTCGCTTCAAGTACAGCAGCTGCTATTACCCGACCGGCACCGAGACCCTCGACGAGGCCGAGGACGCGATGCTGGCGCTGTACGGCGTGCGCGCCGATCTCGCCGACGGCCAGGACATCCTCGAACTGGGCTGCGGCTGGGGCTCGCTGACGCTGTGGATGGCCGAACGGTTCCCCGGCGCGCGCATCACCGCGGTGTCGAACTCGCGGCCGCAGCGGCTGCACATCGAAGCGCAGTGCAAGGTGCGTGGACTGTCGAACGTGCGCGTGATCACCTGCGACGTGAATCAGCTCGAACTCGACACCGGCGCCTTCGATCGCGTGGTGTCGATCGAGATGTTCGAGCACATGCGCAACTACCAGATCCTGATGACGCGCATCGGCACGTGGCTGCGGCCGGGCGGCACGCTGTTCGTGCACATCTTCGCCCACCGCACGCTGATGTATCCCTACGAGACCGCCGGCGAAGACAACTGGATGGGCCGGCACTTCTTCACCGGCGGCTTGATGCCGGCGGCGGACACGCTGCTGCATTTCCAGACGCGCGATCTGGGCATCGAGCGGCGCTGGCTGCTCGACGGCACGCATTACGAGAGAACCGCGAACCACTGGCTCGCCAACCAGGACCGCAACCGCGATGCGGTGATGCGCGTGCTCGAGCAGGCCTATGGCGCGGACGGCGCGAAACTCTGGTTCCGGCGCTGGCGCATGTTCTGGATGTCCTGCGCCGAACTGTTCGGCTACGCGCGCGGCCAGCAGTGGCTGGTCGCGCATTACCGCTTCTCACGCGCGGCGTGACCGCGACCGACGCCGCGCTCACGGCAGGAGGGGTTTCATGACGACTTCGAACCGGCGCTTCGCCGCCGGCCTGATCCTCGCGGGCATCGCCACCGGCATGCTCGCGGCCTGTGGAGGCGGCAACGTGAAGGAACAGATTCCCCCGGTCGCGCATGTCGACGTGCCCCGCTACATGGGCGACTGGTACGTCATCGCGCAGATCCCGACGCGCCTGGAACGCGAGGCCTTCGATTCGGTCGAGACCTACACGCTGCGCGAGGACGGCAAGGTCGACACCACGTTCCGCTACCGCGACGGCGGCTTCGACGAGAAGATCAAGACCCTGCACCCGACCGGCACCGTGCGCGAAGGCACCGGCAACGCGATCTGGGGCATGCAGTTCGTTTGGCCGATCAAGGCCGAGTACGTGATCGTCTACGTCGACGACGACTACCAGCAGACCATCGTCGGCCGCAGCAAGCGCGACTACGTCTGGCTGATGGCGCGTACCCCGGTGATTTCCGAAGCCGACTACGCCGCGCACATGGAGCGCATCCGCGAACTCGGCTACGACATCTCCAAGATCCGTCGCGTGCCGCAGTCGGCGGCCGATCCGGCGCGCGTGCCCGACGCGACCCGCGTCGAATAGTCCGTTCCGGCCGCGGCGTCCGGCGATCACGGGCGCCGCGCATAGAATGCGCGTCATGCAACGACGCACGCGCTTCCGCTGGGCCTGGTGGCTGCTGGCCTACGCCAGTCTCGGCCTCGGCATCGTCGGCGTGTTCGTGCCCGGCCTGCCGACGACGGTGTTCGTGCTGATCGCGGCCTGGGCCGCGGCGCGCGGGTCCGATCGCCTGCACCGCTGGCTGCTCGCGCATCCGCGCTTCGGCCCGTCGATCCGCGACTGGCAGGCGCACGGCGCGGTCAGCCGCCGCGCGAAGTGGCTCGCGACCGGCACGATGACCGTGTGCGCCGCGATCCTGCTCGCGCTGATGCTGTGGATTCCCGCGCACCGCTGGTGGATGACCGCATTGCCGATCGCGTGCATGGCGGCGGTGGCGACCTGGCTGTGGCTGCGGCCGGAGCCGCCGCCGGTCTGAGATGTTTTTCGGCGGGCGGATGATCGCGTCGACGGAATTCCGTTGACGGAGTTCCAGTGTCGAGCCCGCAGAAAAATTTCATCCGTCATTCCCGCGAAGGCGGGAATCCATGGACGTCACATCATTAAGACCAAAGTCCTTGGATTCCCGCCTTCGCGGGAATGACGGGCAGAACGTCGTCGGCGTATGCCCTGGCTGATGATCCGCGGTCCAGACCGCGAAACATCTCTTCGCGCGCAACCAGCTCCGGCTTCGGGTGACACTACGGAAGGCCGGTCTCGGCCTTGTAACGCTCGAGATAGTCGCGGAAGCGCGTGTCGTTGAGATTGCCCGACAGCCGGTACGGCGCGCTGTAGCCGAACTGGAAGTCGTACTGGCCGTCGCGTTCGACCACCAGCGTGCTCGTCGTCCAGTCCTGGCCCTTCTGCGCGTGCATGATCCGGCCGATCTGCGCGAAGCCGGCCTTGGCCTCGGGCGACAGGCGGAACGCGACTTTCTCCAGCGGACCATCGCCCTCGCGCGCGATCGCGAACGAGATGCTGCTGGTGCGCGGCGCGCCGCCGTCCTCGGACAGCGATTCGAAATCGACCACGAGGCGCAGCCAGTCGCGCGCGCCCCATTCGCCGTCGTTCACATCACGGACGCTCGCCGCGACGGCACGCACGGTGTCGGCATAGGCGGCATTGAGATCATCCATCGCGTGGTCGCATCACTTGTTGGGGAAGGTCTGGTCGATCCAGTCCCCGCCATCCACGCGATATTCCGCAACGAAGGCATCGGGACGGGTGCTGGTATTGCCCGGATTGTATTGGGGCGATACCCGCATATCCACCTCGTGCCCGGCATCGGCGAGGCGCGCGAGCTGGTTCTCGAAGCGCTTGTAGTCGCCGTTGTTGAGGTTCGGCAGGCCGTCGCCGATCGGCTTGCCGTTGCCCGGCACGACGTTCAGGCGGTTGGTCGGTCCGCCCAGGCGATCGGCGATGACGTGGAAGCCGACGTCGGTCGCACGGCCTTCGTTGCCGATCTCGCGCTGCAGGCCGGCATCGTTGCGGCCGACCGGTTCCAGATCGACGCGGCCCTCGGCGCGGATCACGCGCGCCTGGTCGTCGGTGGTCCAGCGGTAGTTGCCGAACTCGTAGACGGTGTCGGGCCGCGCGGCATTGGCGGCGAGGTTGAAGTCGTCCATCGACTCGAACGCCAGCACCGGACGACCGCCGACGGTACGGCCGGTCTCGGCGTTGGCGAGAACCTCGCCGAGGTCGGTGTCGTCGGCGCCGCGCGCGGTGGTGCGGCCGGCGTCGCCCAGGTCCTCGGTGCGCTCGGCGACCCGCGCGGCGTCCGCGGCCGTGTCGGCGGCATCCGCCGCCTTCGCGCCCTTGGCCGCCTTGTCGACGCCCTTGGTGCCGACCACGGCCAGCACCAGTTCGGTCGCGCCGCGGCCGATGGCTTCACCGTAGTGGCCGGCCTGCCAGTCGGCCTTGATCGGATCGACCACCGCGTCGACCAGCAGCCCCGGGTTGCGCGCGAGTGTCGAGACGACCTCGGCGGCGGCCTCCATGCGCTCGCCGCCGCGCGCGGCCGAGGGCAGCCAGTCCGGCGCGTCGAGGGTGTCGCCGGTCGCGTGTTCGTACAGCCCGGCGACGCCGTCGACGGCCAGGCCCGCGGGGCTCAGGTCGTAGCTGGCCTTCAGCGCATTGCCGCCGAGGGTGACCACGCCTTCGCCGGTCTCCCACAGCACTTCGCCGGCGCCCTTGAAGACGCCACCCACCTGGGACGCGGCGTTGCCCAGCCCATCGAGAATGCCCATCGTGCGGTCCTGTCGGCGCGGATGTCCGCAAGTCTGGGCGGGGCGGGGGGGGCGGACAATCTGGGGCGGACCCTTGGTGCGCGGTCATCGTGCCGTCATCCGCGCCGCAACGCCGGTGATGTCGCCCGCGACGCGGCGGGCTACACTTCCGCGCATGCACATCCGTCTCCTGCCGATCCTCGCCGCCGCGCTGCTGCTGTCCGCCTGCGGCAACAAGGCCGACCTCCTGCAGCCCCGCCAGGTGCCGCCGGAAGACCGCGGCCGCTACATCTTCAAGTCGTCGATTCCGACCCAGGAACAGCTCGACGCCGAAGAGGAAGCGGCGTGGGAAGACGACGCCGACGAAGAGACCACGGACGACGGCACGAACGACGACGCGAGCGACACGCCGCCCGCGCAGCCGGTGCCGCTGATCCGCGACGTGCCGCCGGCCACCACCGGAACACCGTGAGCCTGCGCGACACCCGTTCGCACCGCTGTCGTCCCTGATGTCCCGGACCGTCTCCCCGCTGCGCTTCACCAAGATGCATGGCGCCGGCAACGACTTCGTCGTGCTGGACCTGCGCGGCGACCAGCCGCCGCCCGATGCCGCGCTGTGCCGCGCGCTGGCCGATCGCCACACCGGCGTCGGCTGCGACCAGATCCTCACCGTCGAGACCCCGCGCGCCGCGGGCGTGCTCGCCCGCTACCGCATCTGGAACGCCGACGGTTCGGCCTCGCAGCAATGCGGCAACGGCGCGCGCTGCGTGGCCGCGTGGCTGGTGCGCGACGGTGCGGGCGCGGACGACTTCGTGCTCGAAAGTCCGGCCGGTCTGCATGCGGTCACCCGCGAGGACGCCGGTTACCGCATCGCGATGGGCGTGCCCGAGTTCGTGCCGGCGCGCATCCCGATGGCCGGCGTCGACGCAGCGCAGCCGCTTTACACGCTGCCGGTCGACGGCGTCGGCACGCTCGCATTCGGCGCGGCGTCGATGGGCAATCCGCATGCGGTGATCGAGGTCGACGACGTCGATGCCGCGGACGTCGAGCGCATCGGTCGCGCGCTGCAGGCGTCGTCGTGGTTTCCCGAATCGGTCAACGTGGGCTTCGCCCAGGTGCTGGGTGAGGGCGGCATCCGCCTGCGCGTTTTCGAACGCGGCGTCGGCGAGACGCTGGCCTGCGGCAGCGGCGCCTGCGCGGCGGTCGCGGTGCTCGCGCGCCGTGGTCGCACCGGGCGCAGCGTCGCCGTATCGTTGCCCGGCGGCACGCTGCATATCGACTGGCCGGCCGACGACGTCACCTTGTCGATGGCCGGACCGGCCGCTTTCGTTTTCGAGGGGGAATTGTGATGAGCGAGACGACCGAAAAACTCGGCGCACACGAAGTCGCCGCATGGCTGCGTCGCCAGCCGCGTTTCCTGCAGCAGTTTCCCGATCTCGCGTTGACCCTCGTGGTCCCGCGCGAGGACGGCCCGGCCGCGTCGCTGGCGAGCTACCAGCTCGAAGTGCTGCGCGACAAGAACCGCGAACTGTCCAAGCGCCTGCGCGATCTCTATGCGATCTCGCAGGAAAACGAGCGCCTCGCGGTGCGCACGCACCAGCTGACCCTGGCGCTGATGCGCCAGTCCGATGCCGCGTCCACCGTGCGCGCGCTCGCCGCGACGCTGGCGGAAGACTTCAACGGCGATCTGGTGCGCATCGTGCTGTTCGCGCCGGTGCCGGGACTGGAGGAGGACTGGCTGCAGGTCGTCGCCCGCGATGACCGCCTGCTGCAGCCCTTCGCCGATTGCCTCAAGGATGAAGAACCGCTGTGCGGCCGCCTGCATCCGGACAAGCAGTCGCTGCTGTACGGGCCGCGCGTCGACGAGGTGCATTCGAGCGCGCTGCTGCCGCTGGCCGACATCGGCCTGGTCGCGGTCGGCAGCCGCGACGCCAACCGCTTCTACCCCGGCATGGGCACGCTGTTCCTTCGCATGATGGGCGAGGCGTTCGCGACCGCGATGCGACGGTTCGACAGCGCCGCCTGAGCGCACGCGCCATGCACGCCGACGTCGACGCGTTCCTCGACCATCTGCAGATCGAACGGCGGATGTCGGTGCACACGCTCGACGCCTACCGCCGCGATCTGACCGCGCTGGTCGACTGGACCGGTGCGCACGCACGCGGCGACCTGCGCGGCCTGCACGGCGAGGACATCCGCGCCTTCGTCGCTGCCGGCCATCGCGGCGGCCTGTCGCCCAAGAGCCTGCAGCGTCGGCTGTCGGCCTGCCGCAGCTTCTACCAGTGGCTGCTCAAGCACGGCCACATCAGCGCGAATCCCGCGGCCGGCGTGCGCGGCCCCAAGGCGCCGCGCAAGCTGCCGCAGGTGCTCGATGTCGACGAGGCCACGCAACTGGTCGAAGTGCCGGTCGACGCGCCGCTGGGCCTGCGCGACCGTGCGCTTCTGGAACTGTTCTATTCGTCGGGCCTGCGCCTGTCGGAACTGGTCGGCTTGCGTTGGCGCGATCTGGATTTCGACGGCGGCCTGGTGACCGTGCTCGGCAAGGGCAGCCGCCAGCGCAGCGTGCCGGTCGGCAGCCATGCGCTGCGCGCGCTGGCCGAATGGCGCACCGAGAGCGGCGGTACGTCGGAGACGCCGGTGTTCCCCGGCCGCGGCGGCGCGCCGATCTCATCGCGCGCCGTGCAGTTGCGCCTGCGCCTGCTCGCCCAGCGCCAGGGCCTGTTCAAGCGCGTGCATCCGCATCTGCTGCGGCATTCGTTCGCGAGCCACGTGCTCGAATCGTCCGGCGACCTGCGCGGCGTGCAGGAACTGCTCGGCCACGCCGACATCGCGACCACGCAGATCTACACCCATCTCGATTTCCAGCATCTCGCCAAGGTCTACGACGCCGCGCATCCGCGCGCGAAACGCCGCAAGGCGTGAGCAACCACGACTTCATGGAGGAAGCCGACATGTCGAGCCGGACCACATCGCGGCTGCGATGGATCGCCAGCCTCGTGCTCGCGCTGAACTGCACGGGCGCCGCCGCGGCCGAGCCACCATCCGACTGGTTCAAGCGGTTGCAGGAGAACCGCCCCTGGGCAGCGGTCCAGGCACTGCGACAGTTGCCCGACCAGACGCAGGTCGCCGCCCAGGTCGGCGTGTTCGTCGGTGACGAGGCGCCAGGCTGCGCGCTGTTCGGGCGCAGCGCGTTTCCCGAAGGCGCCGACTATCGCGATGCGCTCAAGACGATCGCGACAATGGCCGCCGGGCGGCAGGTGGTGATGCTCAACGAAACGCATGTCCGCTCCGTGCATCGCGCGTTCCTGCTGCGTGTGATCGAACGCCTGCACACACTGGGCTTCGATGCGCTCGCAGTCGAAGCGCTGAATCCCGATGCGCCCGAACGTCTGCGAACTGCCGGCGTGGATGTCGAGACCGGTTTCTATACCCACGATCCGGTGTTCGCGGCGGCCTTGCGCCGCGCGCAGGCACTGAACTGGGAATTCGTCCATTACGAAGCGATGGACGGCGACGACCGGGCAGCGCGCGAGTCGGGCCAGGCGCGCAACCTGGCCGCATGGATCGAACGCAATCCGGGACGCCGATTGCTCGTCTACGCCGGCGGCTCGCACATCTCCAAGGTCGTCGAGGATGGCTGGATGGCCGCGCGCTTCATCGCCGAGCCCGGTATCGAACCGTTGACGATCCGGCAGGCGGTCACCGCGTGTCCGAACCCGGATGCGACATGGCCGGCCGAATCGGCCGCCGCGCAGGTGGCGTTCCGCGACGGCAGGCCGGTGCAGGGCGCAGGCGATGCCGATCTCATGGTGCTGCATCCGCCCGGAGCGGTGCAGGCGGCGAAATCGATGCTGGGCGCGCCGACACCGGTCTGTGTCGCACCCGTGCATCGGGACACCCTGCTGCGCGCGTTCGCATCGGCCGATCCGCCGACCGCGATTCCTCGCGACCAGTCGATCGTTCCGGCGGACGACCGATCGGCGATGCTCCGGTTGGCGCCGGGTCGCCACCGGATCGAGCGCGAACATCTCGATGGGCGGCAGACGCTCGGCCATGTGACCGTAGCGGCGGATCCCGTCGAGGCGTGCCTGTCGCCCGACGCAGACTGATTCGGCGTAGGGTATCGCCGCCCGTCCAGAAGCCCGGAGCCACTCCATGAACCTGCGCATCGTCATCGGCCTGGCCGTGTCGGTCACCCTGCAGATGCTGCTCGGCATGCTGGCCGCGTCACTGTTTCCGCCGATGCCCTCGGGCGTGGCGCCGGTGTCGACCGCGGCGCAGGCGGGCGTGATCGCATTGCTGGCCTCGACCGCTGGCGCATTCGCCGCGCGGCAACCGTTCATGCGCGCGGCGCTGGTGCTGTGGGCGGTGGGCTGGGTGTCGAGCGTGATGGTCGTGCAGCGTCTGGGCGGTGGCCAGTTCACGTTGGCCGATGCGGCGGCTGCGAACGCGATGGCGATCGTCGTGTCGGGCATCGCGACGGTGCTGGGCGTCCGCGTCGGGCGCCGGCTCGACCGTCACGTGCGTGGACCTGCGGCCGACGCGACGCGATGACGCAATCCCGGATGCCTTGATCCGGGCGGTCGCGGCCCCATCCAGTGGATTCGATCCTTGGAGGCCGCATGGACCCCAGCCAGAATCCCAACGTATTCCACGCCACGACGATCGTGTCGATCCGCAAGGGCGGCAAGGTGGTCGTCGCCGGCGACGGCCAGGTCACGCTCGGCCACACCATCATGAAAGGCAATGCACGCAAGGTGCGGCGCCTGGGCGAGGGCAAGGTGCTCGCCGGATTCGCCGGCGCCGCCGCCGATGCGTTCACCCTGTTCGAACTGTTCGAAGGCAAGCTGCAGCAGCACGGCGGCCAGCTGGTGCGCGCGGCGGTCGAGCTTGTCAAGGACTGGCGCACCGATCGCCGCTACGGAAAGCTCGAGGCGCTGCTCGCGGTCGCCGACGCCGAGACCTCGCTGATCATCAGCGGCAACGGCGACATCATCGAGCCCGACGACGGCATCATCGCGATCGGCTCCGGCGGCTCGTACGCATTGTCGGCCGCGCGCGCACTGCTCGCGCATACCGAACTCGATGCGCGCACCGTCGCCACCGAAGCGCTGAACATCGCCGGCGACATCTGCATCTATACGAACCGGAACATCGTCGTCGAAGAACTGTGATCCGTGATGCGTGATCGGTAATGACCGGCCTGCGGCTGTTGCAAGCCGCAACAACGGATCGCCTCGTCACGGATCTCAGATCGCAGCGCTTTTTCGAATCACGAATCACGAATCACGGGCTTCAACCAATGCCGAATTCCAGCTCTTCCACCATGACCCCGCGCGAGATCGTGCAGGAACTCGACCGCCACATCGTCGGCCAGAACGCCGCCAAGCGCGCGGTCGCGATCGCGCTGCGCAACCGCTGGCGGCGCGCGCAGCTCGACGACGATCTGCGCAACGAGGTCATGCCCAAGAACATCCTGATGATCGGTCCGACCGGCGTCGGCAAGACCGAGATCGCGCGTCGTCTGGCGACGCTCGCCAATGCGCCGTTCGTCAAGGTCGAGGCGACGCGCTTCACCGAGGTCGGCTACGTCGGCAAGGACGTCGAGCAGATCATCCGCGACCTCGCCGACACGGCGGTCAAGCTGTATCGCGAGCAGGCCAAGGTGCGCGTGCGCACGCAGGCCGAGGACCGCGCCGAAGACCGCATCCTCGATGCGCTGTTGCCCAGGCGCGAATCCGCGCAGCCGGGCTTCGGCTTCAGTGCGCAGTCGGCGACCGTCGACATCGGCGCCGAGCCGTCGTCGAAGGAATCGGAGACGCGGCAGAAGCTGCGCCGCCAGTTGCGCGCCGGCGACCTCGACGATCGCGAGATCGAACTCGAACTCAGTGCGGGGCAGGGCATGGACATCATGACCCCGCCGGGCATGGAGGAGATGGGCCAGCAGCTGCGGCAGATGTTCGCCAATCTCGGCGGCGGCAAGACCCAGAAGCGCAAGCTCACGATCCGCGCCGCGCGTCCGCAGCTGGTCGAGGAAGAAGCCGGCAAGCTGGTCAACGAGGACGAGGTGCGCGAGGCCGCGATCGAAGCCTGCGAGCAGCACGGCATCGTCTTCATCGACGAGATCGACAAGGTCGCCAAGCGCAGCGAGGGCGGGTCCAGTGGCGCCGACGTCAGCCGCGAAGGCGTGCAGCGCGATCTGCTTCCCCTCGTCGAAGGCAGCACCGTCAGCACCAAGTACGGCTCGGTGAAGACCGACCACATCCTGTTCATCGCGTCGGGTGCATTCCATCTCGCCAAGCCCAGCGATCTGATTCCCGAGATGCAGGGCCGCTTTCCGATCCGCGTCGAACTGACCGCACTGACCAAGGACGATTTCGTCCGCATCCTCACCGAGCCCAAGGCCGCGCTGACCACGCAGTACGTGCAGCTGCTCAAGACCGAGGGCGTCGGCCTGACGTTCGCGCCGGACGCGGTGGACCGGCTCGCCGAGATCGCCGCGCACGTCAACGAACGCCAGGAGAACATCGGTGCGCGCCGCCTGCACACCGTGCTCGAGCGCCTGCTCGATTCGCTGAGCTTCGAGGCGCCCGACAAGGGCGGCACCGTCGTCATCGACCGCGCCTACGTCGACCAGCAACTGGGCGATCTGGTGCAGGACCAGGACCTGAGCCGCTACATCCTCTGACCGCGTCGGCGTTCACCATGGTCGAACATCGGGCCCGCATCATGACGGGCCCGATCGTGTCAGGAGGCACCGCGATGGCGAACACCGCACGCAAGTCGCTCGTCGTGATGGGAGTGTTGGCGGCGATGAGCGCCTGCACGCAGCGCGATGCGGCGCCACCCGTTGCGACGACGCGCACCGACGCGGCCTCGTCGGCCGATGCGTCCGACGTGCGTGCAGCGTCCGCCGGCACGCAACCCGCGCCGGTCTACCGCACGTTCCGCGATGTCGTCGTGGCTTGCGACAACGTCCGCCGCTGCGCCGCGATCGGCGTCGGCGACAGCGTACCGGGACTGGTGCTGTCGCTGACCCGCGATGCAGGCGTCGACGGCGCGCAGGCATTGCTGCTGCAGGCACCCCAGGCCGAGCTCGACCGCGCCGGCCTGCGGCTGGACGATGTCGCCGCCCCCGCGATCGCCCAATTGCCATGGCAGCGCGACGCGGGTGAATCCCCTGCATGGCGCATCGAGGATCCGGCGGCGATCGCGCGCTTCATCGATCTGGTCCGCGACGCTGCGCGTCTGGGTGATGGCGAGGACCGCAGCGTGTCGCTGTCGGGCCTCAACGCGGCGCTGCTGTACATCGACGCACACCAGCAGCGACTCGACACGTCCAGCGCGTGGACGCGCCGTGGCGAGCGGGATGCCGCGGCCGTGCCCGCGGCGCCGGAACTGCCGGTGCTCGTGCGATTCCCTGCGGCGCCGCCTGCGCTGCCGGACGCCGATGCCGGGCGCCTGACCCGCAGCGTGCGCGCGTCGCAGGCCGCCGCGTTGCAGGCGCAGGATTGCAATGCGTCGGGCGGCGAGTTCGATGTCGCGCGTCAGGACGCCGCGTACCCGCTCGATGCGCGCCACGCGCTGGTGTTCGTCACCTGCTACAGCGGCGCCTATCAGGCATCGAGCCTGGTGTTCCGCGCGGCGCGCGACGGCAGCGACGTGACGCGGCTGACGCTGCCGGCGCCGGCGCTGTCCGACGACAGCGAGCCGCGCGAGGATTTCGACCTGCTGGTCAGCCCCGAATTCGATCCGGCCACCGGCACGCTGGCGCAGTACGCCAGGGGCCGCGGCATCGGCGATTGCGGCCACCGGGCCAACTGGCAGTTCGACGGCCGGGCGTTCCAGCTGTCGCACTACGCCGAGATGACCCGCTGCGGCGGACTGGGCGCCGACGCCTGGCCGGTGCTGTGGCGCGTGGCCGGGCCTGCCGCCGCGCCTTGAGCCGGCAGGGCGACGTTGCCACAATCGCCCGCCCTGTCCGGTGCGTCGCCCATGTCCGTACTGCTTCGACTCGTCGCGATCCTGCAGATCGCCGGTGGTTTCTACGGCCTCGCCGGCACGCTGATGCGGCTGGCCTCCGGCGCGGCCGGCGGCGGCGAGGTGCTGGTGCTGGTGATCGGCCTGCTGTTGTCGACGTTCGCGATGATCGCCGGCGTGCTGCTGCTCGAAGGCGACGCGCTGGGGACGCGCCTGTCGCGGATCGCGCTGGCCTTGCAGATTCCGGTCATCGCGACGCCGTGGCTGAGCTATGCCTGGCATGCCGGCGCCACCGTGCCGTTGCAGTTCCGCTTCGGGCGCAGCGTGGTGGTCGATCTCGACTGGTCGCTGCCGTCGGAAGCCTTCCGGCTCGCGCTGGCCGGGCCGTCGACCGCGGCGCTGGGCGTGAACCTGCTCGCGCTGGGGCTGTGGCTGGTACTGCACTTCGCACGCCGCTGAGCCGGGCCGGAACGGCAGGCGGCGCGTGAAGGGCCAGATGGGACAATTGGGGTATATTTCCCCATGTCCGTTGCAGGAGCGACCGCGATGACGATGTCCCTCAAGCTCGACGCCCTCGATGCGCTGCCGCGCACGCCGGCCTCCGACGTCAAGAAGCTCGGCTGGCGCGGCGTGATGAAGACCGTCGCCCGCGGCGGCAAGGTCGTCGTGACCAATCACAACACGCCCGAGGCGGTGATCCTGTCGGCCGACGAGTACGCCGCGATCCTGCAGGCGCTCGACGCGGCGGGCGCGGCCCAGCGCTCGGCGCTCGACACCCTGCGCACGCGTTTCGATGCGCGCCTGGCCACGCTGCAGGCCGATGACGCCGGCGCGCGCCTGCGCGCGGCGATGCGCGGTCCGGCGCGGCTGCGCGGCAAGGTCAAGGCCGGCGCGACCTGCTGAGCGTGGCGCGTCCGGTCCTCTACGTACTGGCCGGCGTCAACGGCGCCGGCAAGAGTTCGGTCGGCGGCCACCTGCTCGAACGCGCCGGCATGGCGTGGTTCAACCCCGACACCTTCGCGCGCGAACTCGCCGCGGCCACGGCTTGCACGATGGCCGAGGCGAATGCGGAAGCGTGGCAGGAAGGCGTGCGCCGGCTCGACGTCGCGCTGGCGCAGGGCCACAGCCATGCGTTCGAGACCACGCTCGGCGGCAACACCGTGCCGGCACGCATCGCCGACGCCGCGCGTACCCACGACGTGCTGATGTGGTTCTGCGGCCTGGCATCGGCCGAGCAGCACATCGCACGCGTGCAGGCGCGGGTCGCCGCCGGCGGCCACGACATTCCCGAGGCGAGCATCCGCGCGCGCTGGACACGGGCCCGCGAGAACCTGATCGCGCTGATGCCGGCGCTCGCGCAGCTGCAGGTCTACGACAACAGCATCGAGGTCGCACGCGGCAAGTCGGTGCCCGATCCGGTGCTGCTGCTGGAGATGGTCGACGGCGCGCTGGTCGTGCCGGACGCCGGCGACCTCGATGCGCTGGCGGCGACGCCCGACTGGGCGAAGCCGCTGCTCGAAGCTGCGCTGGATCGCGAAGATCAGGACCGCTGAGCCACCGCGCATCCGTCATTCCAGCGCACGCTGGAATCCATTTTGATCTTGCTCGAGGTTCTCCAAGGACAATCGGTGGAGCGATCGCCTCCGCGCGACAAAACGGTTGTTCGGCCCACTCCGCGGAGCAAGCCGCAACGCGAGGTGGATTCCAGCGTGCGCTGGAATGACGGGGGCAAGTGAGCAGGCAGTCGAGAGCGGCAGGGCATCGAGGCGCGTCCGACGGCGGCGAAAGTTCCGGACTCGCTTCCCACCACTGCCCCGTATCCAAGCTCTCTCCGCCGACATCGAAGGCCGCAGTCGCTCTGTCGGCGGCGGATCATGATCGACGACGATGCGCCCCCGCTGGAGTCACACGCGTCTACGGCCCGCATCCGCAGACGGCGATCCGCCGCCCCGCGCCGGCTCAGTTCTCGCCGATATCCTCGTTCCAGACCTCGGGATGCGCGGCGATGAAGCCACCCAGCAGGTCCATGCATTCCCGGCTCTGCAGGTCGATCACCTCGACGCCTGCTTCGCGTAACCAGTCGATGCCGCCCTGGAAGGTCACCGATTCGCCGACGACGACGGTGCCGATGCCGAACTGGCGCACGAGGCCGCTGCAGTACCAGCACGGAGCCAGTGTGGTGACCATGATCGTGTCGCGGTACGAGCGTTGACGCCCCGCCTTGCGGAACGCATCGGTCTCGCCATGGATCGAGGGATCACTTTCCTGCACGCGGCGGTTGTGGCCGCAGCCGAGCAGGCGACCGTCCTGGTGATACAGCGCGGCGCCGATCGGGATGCCGCCTTCCGCAAGGCCTTGACGGGCTTCGGCAATGGCGGTGTCGATCAGGGCGCGGTAGTCGGGCGTGGCGATCATGCGGGCGGTGTCACTGCGATGGCGGGCGTCGAGTCTGCCTGCCGCGTCGGTCGCGGTCGAGCACGAGCACCGCGGCAACTTCTTAACGACGCCGTGGCAGAATCGCGCTCCCCCGTTTTCGCGATGCAAGAACACCTATGGAATGGCTGTCCGACCCGACGATATGGATGGGTCTGGCGACGCTGGTGGTCCTCGAGATCATTCTCGGCATCGACAACCTGGTGTTCATCGCGATCCTCGCCGACAAGCTGCCGCCGGAGCAGCGTGACCGGGCGCGGGTGATCGGCCTGTCGCTCGCGCTGCTGATGCGGCTGGTGCTGCTGGCGCTGGTGGCGTGGATCGCGGGGCTCGTCACGCCGTTGTTCTCGGTCTGGGGGCACGCGTTCTCCGGACGTGACCTGATCCTGCTGGTCGGCGGCCTGTTCCTGTTGTTCAAGGCGACGATGGAGCTGCACGAGCGGCTCGAAGGACGCCAGCACGCGCACGGCATCAGGAAGGCCTACGCCGCGTTCGGCGTGGTGCTGACGCAGATCGTCGTGCTCGATGCGGTGTTCTCGCTCGACTCGGTGATCACCGCGGTCGGCATGGTCGAGCATCTGGGCGTGATGTACGCCGCCGTGACCATCGCGATGGCGGTGATGCTGCTCGCGAGCAAGCCGCTGACCGCGTTCGTCGGCAAGCACCCAACCGTCGTCGTGCTGTGCCTGGGCTTCCTGCTGATGATCGGTTTCAGCCTGATCGCCGAGGGCCTGGGCTTCAAGATTCCGAAGGGCTACCTGTACGCGGCGATCGCGTTCTCGATCCTCGTCGAGGCCTTCAACCAGTGGTCGAGCTTCAACCGCGAACGCCATGCGCAGCAGCTGCCGTTCCGCCAGCGCACCGCCGACGCGGTGCTGCGCCTGCTGGGCACGCGCCCGACCTCGCACGTCGAGGACGGCGCGGTCGAGGCGCCGCACGGCGACGGCGGAGAACGTCTCGAGGCGGCCGAGCACGACATGATCCGCAGCGTGCTGACCCTCGCCGAGCGGCCGGTGACGAGTGTGATGACCGTGCGCAGCGACATCGAGTGGATCGACGCCACGCGCGGCATCGAACACGCGACCGCGCGCCTGATCGAGTCGCCGCACACGCGGCTGCTGGTCTGCGACGGCGAACTCGACCAGTTGCTGGGCATCGTGCAGAGCAGCGACCTGCTGTCGAGCGTGCTGCAGGGCCGCGCACTGGACGTGACCGATTTCGTGCGCGAGCCGCTGGTCGTGCCCGAGGGCACGTCGACGCTGCGCGTGCTCGAACAGATCCGCGCGCATCCGATTCCGCTGGCGGTCGTCGTCGACGAATACGGCAGCCTCGAAGGCATGGTCACCGCGAACGACCTGCTGGCGACGATCGCCGGCGATCTGGTCGACACCCGCGACGCCGACTACGCCGCGAGCCGCGGCGAGGACGGCAGCTGGCTGGTCGACGGCTCGATGTCGCTGCAGGACCTGGAGCAGACCACCGGCATCGCGCTGCCGCGCGAGGCGACCTACGTCACCCTGTCGGGCCTGGTGCTGCACCTGCTCGACCGCATGCCGGCCGAGGGCGACCACGTGCGCGTGGGCGGCTGGCGACTGCAGGTCGAATCGCTGGAACGGCGCCGGGTCGGCAAGCTGCGGATCGCGCCGGCCGCGGATGAGGGATAATCGGGCCATGAGCGACGAATCCAGCAAGCCCGGCACCACCCATTTCGGTTTCCGCGACGTCCCCACCGGGGAGAAGCAGAAGCTGGTCGGCGAGGTGTTCTCCTCGGTCGCGGGCAGCTACGACCTGATGAACGACCTGATGAGCCTCGGCATCCACCGGGTCTGGAAGCGCTACTTCGCCGCGACCGCGCAGGTGCGCACCGGCGACCGCGTGCTCGATCTGGCCGGCGGCACCGGCGACATCGCCGCGCTGCTCAAGCCGCGCGTCGGCGAATCCGGCACGCTGGTGCTCGGCGACATCAACGCCTCGATGCTGCGCGTCGGCCGCGACCGCATGACCGACCGCGGCAACGTGCAAGGCTTCGAGTACGTGCAGTGCAATGCCGAGACGCTGCCGTTCCCCGATGCCAGCTTCGATCTGGTGACGATCGCCTTCGGCCTGCGCAACGTCACCGACAAGGACGCCGCGCTGCGCGAGATGCTGCGCGTGCTGAAAGTCGGCGGCCAGGCGCGCGTGCTGGAATTTTCGGAAGTGAAGGCGGAGTGGTTCAAGCCGCTCTACGACTTCCATTCCTTCCAGATCATGCCGCGGCTGGGCAAGCTGTTCGCGCGCGACAGCGACAGCTACCAGTACCTGTCGGAATCGATCCGCAAGCATCCGCCGCAGGATGCGCTGAAGGCGATGATGGAAGCGGCCGGCTTCGCGCGCTGCCGCTACCGCAACCTCAGCGGCGGCATCGTCGCGATCCACGACGGGTTCAAGGCCTGAGGCTATTCCCGCTCGTCATCCCGGCGAACGCCGGGATCCAGTGACTCCAGCTTGTGACCGGGGGATGCATCCGGGAGCGAAGGCGTCTCTTTCACAGGCACTACAGAAGATTTGCTGCCGTTCGAGCAGCCAAGTCGCTGGATCCCGGCGTTCGCCGGGATGACGAGGTCATTGGACGACACCAGGCGGCCTCCCATCCGCCGGCGACGCCGCCGCCAGCGCGCGCCACTGCGGCAGCAGGTGCAGCGCACCGACGCGTTGCAGGTATTCGTGGTCGACCTCGGTGCCGTTGACCAGCGCCGAGGCCACGTGCACCGCGCCGGTGATCCAGAACGCGCCCGACATCCGCGTCGGATGCTGGTGGTAGGCGACGGCCTCGACGATCGGCGTCGGCAGCCCCCACAGGCCCAGCAGGTACGCGCCGGCGATGCTGTGCGGCACGTCGCCGAGGCTGTCGGACGGCAGCAGCCGGCCGACGTCGGCGAGCAGGCCGGCGGTCGCGGCCACACCCGCGCCGCTGCCGGGCAGGATCTGGCCGGCCAGCCACGAGGTGCGCAGCGCACGCCCGCGCATGTCGTCCATGTCGGGTCCGGACGCGAACACTTCGCTCGCCAGCACCAGCCGGCGCAGCGCGTCGTGTCCCAGGCGCACGACGGCAGTGCGCAGATCGCCGATCTCCTGGCCGATCGCGTAGTACGCGGAATTGCTCAGGCGCAGCACGCGCGCGGCCAGCGCCGGATCCTGGGCGATGATCGCGGTGATCGCATGCGTGCCCGCGTCGGGGACGCGCAGCAGCCGGGTCAGTGCGAGGTACTGCTTCGGCGCCGACGGCAGCGAGCCGACACGCTCGATCGCGCGCTTGAGCTGCGCGTCGTCGAGCAGGTGCTGCAGGTCGAGCACGCCCTTGACCGCGCCGACGACGGTCTGCGCATCCAGCGGTTCGGGCAGCACGCGATGCGCGTGTTCCAGCGCATCCACCGCGCGCGCGTTGTCGCCGGCCTCCATCAGCACGATGCGCACCGCATGCGGATGGCGCACGCGCACTTCGTCGAGCAGCAGGCGGCACCGGCTCCAGCCGCTGTCGGCGGTGCACACCAGCGCATCGGGATCGAGCTCGGCGGCCGAGCCGGTCGCGCCATCGTTCAACGGCAGCCAGCTGACCCGCCAGTCGAGACCGCGCGTGGCGATCTCTGCTTGCAGGCGGACGACTTCGTCACCGTGCTCCCACGCTACGACCAGATGCACGGCGTCTCCATGTGCGTTGTGAAGGGACGCGATGATAGCAACGCCGCGGGCCGTCGAACGCGGCGCGGCGGCGTGATGCGCTCAGCCGGCATCGCGAGCGGCCAGTGGCAGACGCGACGCGATGCGCGCGCCGTCCGGCGACGAGGTTTCTCGAAGGTGATGCCGGCCAGTTCGGCGCTCGCGCATCGCGGTGCGGGCGGAGCCGGGCGCGGCGTCCGGATCACGGCCGCGGCCGTCGTCGGTGATCCATAGCTGCAGAAGTGCGTCCTGTGCGATCCGTATGTCGCGGCTTCGTCGGCCTCATTCGATCGCCGCGATGCTCGCGCGGCGCCGCTCGTAACCGGTCAGCCAGTGGCCGAAATCGGCCAGCGGCAACGCCTGCGAGTAGTAGAAGCCCTGGACTTCGTCGCAGCCGAGCTTGCGCAGGAAATCGGCCTGCGGCGCGGATTCCACGCCCTCGGCGGTGACCTGCATGTCGAAGTTGCGCGCGATCAGCAGGATCGAACGCACGATCGCCGCGTCGCCGCGATCCTCCATGACGTCGCGCACGAAGCTGCGGTCGATTTTGACCCGGTCGACCGCGAGGTGGTGCAGCATCGACAGCGACGCGTAGCCGGTGCCGAAATCGTCGTAGGCCGCCTTGACCCCGCGCTGGCGCAGCGCCTGCAGCGTGGCCGCGGCCGCGCCGTCGTCGCGCAGCGCGATGGTCTCGGTGAGTTCGAGTTCCAGTGAGGCCGGCGGCAGACCGCTGCCGCGCAGCGCCGAGTCGACCTCGTGCAGGAAATCCTCGTGGCCGAACTGCGAGGGGAACAGGTTCACGCTGACCGTCATCGCATGGCCGTCGACCGTGGGCCACGTGGCCGCGTCGCGGCAGGCGCGGTCGAGGATCCACCAGCCGACGGTCGCGGCGATGCCGCTCATCGCCAGCGCCTCGATGAAGCTCGCCGGCATCAGCAGGCCGCGCTCGGGATGGCGCCAGCGCAACAGCGCCTCGGCGCCGGTCGGGCGGCCGGTCTCCAGGTCGATCTGTGGCTGGTAGTGCAGTTCGAACTCGCCCTCGGCGGCGGCGCGGCGCAGTTCCAGGTCCAGCCGGCGGCGGTCGATCGCCTCGGTGCGCATGCTCGGCTCGAAACGCCGCAGCATCTGCCCGCGGCTGCGCTTGGCGTAGTGCATCGCCAGCTGCGCGCGCGCGACCAGCTCGAGGCTGTCGGTCGCGCCGTCGTCGTCCGGCGTGCCGGGAATCAGCGGTTCGGGACTGGCATCGTCGTCGGCGGCGTCGAGCAGCACGCCGACGCAGGCGTCGAGGTGCACGCGGTGCATGTCGACCTCGCAGGGCTGGGCGAGGTCGAGCAGGATCGCGTTGAGCAGGGCTTCGGTCGCGCGCGGCTTCTGGCCGTTGACCGACAGTGCGATCGCGAATTCGTCGCCGTCGAGTCGGGCGAGGAAGGCGTCGACCGGCAGGCGCGCGAGCAGACGCGCGGCGACGACCTGCAGCATGGTGTCGGCCATGCCCGGGCCCAGCGTCACGCTGATCGAACGGAAGTTGTCGAGCCCCAGCACCGCGACCGCGGTCGGCATCTGCTGGGCGCGGCGGGTGTCGAGGGCACGCAGCAGGCCGGCGCGGTTGGGCAGGCCGGTCAGCGGATCCTCTTCGGCGCGGGTCGCGTCGAGCAGGGCCTCGACGTAATCGGGCATCGCCTCGTCGGTGGGCGACATGATCATGCGGCGACCGCCGCGACATCGACTGGCACCGCGGTCGCGATGCGCGTGTGCAGCCACGCCAGCGCGGCCCGGTAGGCGTTCGCGCCGCAGCCTTCGAGCGGGCCGTTGCCGGCGATGCCGGGCGCATCGCGCAGCGCGGTGGTCGTCGTGCCGACGCCGTCCGTCCGGTTCGCGATCGCCCCAGGCCGCAGCCCAGTGCGCCCCTGTCGCAAAAACGATGGCGAATCGGCAGCGCCCGTCGGGATGGCGGTCACCGCGACCGTCGCCGCGGACGCCGGCACGGCGTCGGGATCCTGCGGCGCGGCGAGCGTCACGAGCGTCACACGGCGATTGGCGTTGGGACCGTCCACGGTCGCATTGTCCGCGATCGGCCGGAATTCGCAAAAGCCCATGACGCCCCGTCGCGATGGGGCGAGGCCTTTGCGGCGAGGGTATGGACGCCGCGCGCCTTGCAGGTGCGATTGAAAGCCCTTCTTGGCCCGTTAAAAAGGGGCTCGTGCCGAATGCCGCCAAGGCTGCGCCGCACCGGCCCCCTGCGTCTCGAACGATGGGGGGTGGCCCCCGGACCCGCTGCGCTCGGATGTCGGCGCCCTTCTCGTCCTGCGACGCTCGGCTCGTTCTAAGGCTCGATGAGTCAGAAGCGAACGGCGACAGCGGCGCCGGAGCCAGGGCCGAGCCAAGATCAAGATGGATTCCCGCTCGACCAGCCATTCGGCGGTTGAAAGCCGCGGGAATGACGGCGTTGGAATCAACGCGCTCATCGAAGGTCAGGCCGAAACAGGGCGGCAGCCGGAGCCGAGTCGCAGACGAGCCAAAGCCGGCAAAGCCGTGGCCACAGGCTGCGCTCGTGTGCAGATTCCGCACGCCCTCCGGCCCGCCGGCGCCCCCGCGTTAGACTGTGCACCCCTGTCCGTTGTCGAACCCCTTATGCGATCGAAGCTGGATGTCCGCCGGTTCCTGCCGGCACTGCTGCTCGCCCTGCTGGCCGTCGGTTGCCAGCGCGAATCCGGAGAACAGACCGCCGTGACCCCCACGACCGGTCCCGCGCCCGCCGCCGTCGACCGCGACGAGCATTCCTACGCCGAGCCGGCCAAGGTCGTCACCGAGGACCTCGCGCTCGACATCGCGCTGGACTTCGACGCACGCACCATCGCCGGCAGCGCGACCTACACGCTGCAGTGGAAGGACGACACCGCGACCCAGCTGGTACTCGACACCCGCGATCTGACGATCTCCAGGGTCGAAGGCGAAGCCGCCGGCGGCCAGTGGCAGCCGCTGCAGTACGCGCTGGCGCAGGCCGACGCGACGCTCGGCAGCAGACTCACCATCGAAACCCCGGAGCGCAACGCCAGGGTCCGCGTGACCTACGTGACCTCGCCGGATGCGTCGGGCCTGCAGTGGCTCACGCCGGAGATGACCGAAGGCAAGCAACTGCCCTTCATGTTCAGCCAGTCGCAGCAGATCCACGCGCGTTCGTGGGTGCCGCTGCAGGACACGCCGGCGATCCGCTACACCTACACCGCGCACGTCACCGCGCGTCCGGACGTGATGGTGCTGATGAGCGCCGACAACGATCCGGCCGCGCAGCGCGACGGCGACTACAGCTTCAAGATGCCGCAGAAGATCCCGTCGTACCTGATGGCGATCGCCGCGGGCGACCTGGTGTTCAAGGACATCTCCAACCGCGCCGGCGTGTGGGCCGAGCCGTCGATGATCGATCGCGCGGTGGCGGAATTCGCCGACACCGAGAAGATGATCGCCACCACCGAGCAGCTCTACGGTCCCTACCGCTGGGAACGCTACGACCTGCTGATCCTGCCGCCGTCGTTCCCGTACGGCGGCATGGAGAATCCGCGCCTGTCGTTCATCACCCCGACCGTCATCGTCGGCGACAAGTCGCTGGTCTCGCTGATCGCGCACGAGCTCGCGCACAGCTGGTCGGGCAACCTGGTGACGTTCTCCAGCGCCAAGCACGGCTGGCTCAACGAGGGCTTCACCAGCTACGTCGAGAACCGCATCGTCGAATCGCTGTACGGCAAGGAAGTCAGCGACATGGAGTACGTGATCGCGCGCAATTCGTTGCGCGAGAACATCGCCTCGATGCCGGAATCCACGCAGGCGCTGGCGGTCAAGCCGGACGTCGAACTCGACGCCGACGACGCGCTGAGCGCGGTGTCCTACGACAAGGGCGCGTGGTTCCTGCAGTTCCTCGAGCAGCGCTTCGGCCGCGAACATTTCGACGCGTTCCTGCGCGGCTACTTCGACCACTTCGCGTTCCAGAGCATCACCACCGAGCAGTTCCTCGCCTACGCCAAGGAGCACCTGTTCGACGCGTTCCCCGACACCGTGACCGACGCCGAGATCCAGGAATGGGTCTACGCGCCGGGCATTCCGGGCTACGCGCCGCAGGTGATGTCGCGCAACTTCGGCATCGTCGATTCCGCGCGGCTCGCGTGGCTGGGCAGCGCGCAGCTGCCGCCGCGCCAGATCACCGACGCGTGGTCGACCCAGGAATGGCTGCACTTCCTCGAAAGCCTGCCGCCGACGCTGACCACCGAGCAGCTGGCCCAACTCGACGCGGCCTACGGGTTCACCGGCACCGACAACGGCGAGATCGCGATGCGCTGGTATCCGCTGGCGGTGCGCAGCGGCTACGCGCAGGCGAACGAGGCACTGGCCGAATTCACCGCGCGCGTCGGCCGTCGCAAACTGATCATGCCGATCTACACCGCGCTGGTGCAGACCGAGCCGGGCCTCGCGCTCGCGAAGCAGATCTTCGCCACCGCGCGTCCGGGGTACCACCCGATCACGACCGGTTCGGTGGAGAAGCTGATCAGCGAGGCCAAGCCGGCGCCCGCACCCGTGCCGGCCGAGGCGCCTGCGGCCGATGCGTCCGCGCCTGCCGCCGCCGCGACGCCGGCGCCCGCCAACTGAGGCGATGCAGGCATCGAGCCAACCGTTCGCGGCCGCCTTCGTGGCGGCCGCGTGCGTTGCGGCGCTCGCGATCGGCGCGTTCGCGTGGGTGCTGTGGTACCGGCCGCGGCAACTGATCCGCGCCGAATACGGGCGTCAGCGCAGGACCGCGCGGCTCAGCGCACGTCGCGCCGTGATCGAGGGCATCCACTGGTGCTGGGTCGAACGCAAGGGCAAGGACAGGGCCGCGCCCACGATCGTGATGCTGCACGGATTCACCGGCAGCAAGGAGAACTGGTACCGGCTGGTGCCCGAACTCGACGCGCGCTATCCGCTGGTGATTCCCGACCTGCCCGGCTGGGGCGACAGCGAACGCATCCCTGATGCCGACCACGGCTTCGTCGCCGAGGCCGCGCACGTCGCCGCGTTCCTGCGCCAACTCGATGCCGGCCCGGTCGTGCTGCTCGGCCATTCGATGGGCGGCGGCATCGCCGCGCTGGTGGCCGCGAGGTATCCGGATCTGGTCGCGCGCGTCGGCCTGCTCGACGCGGCTGGCGTGCACTTCGAGGACAACGACTTCGGCCTCGCCGTACTCGACGGCCGCAATCCGTTCGGCATCGAGGACGCCGCGTCGATGGAGCGCTACCTATCGGTGCTGTTCTTCGAGCGCGATGCGCGGCCGCCGGTGTCGTGGCCCGGCACGCTCGCGTTCGTGCGCCATCGCCGCGCCGAGGCCGAATTCGAACAATCGGTGCTCGACCGCATCGGCCGCAGCGACGAACGCTTCGCACCCGGCGAGGCCGCGGGTGACATCCACCAGCCCGCCGTCCTCGTCTGGGGCGCGCACGATGCGGTGATCGATCCGAGCGCGATGGCCCTGTACGCTGCGCGCATGCCGCAGGCGCGCCAGGTGCTGCTCGAGCGCAGCGGCCACATGACATTGATGGAGCAACCGCGCGAGGTCGCCGACGCGGTGCACTGGCTGATCGAACGAGGAGCGCCCGCATGACATCCCGACACCTGCTCGCCGCCGCACTGCTCGCCGCGCTGCTTCCATTGACCGCCTGCCAGGACCGCGAAGCGAAGGCCGCCGCGCAGGCGCAGGCCCAGGCCGCCGCTGCCGAGCAACAGGCCGAAGCCGGCGAGCGCGATTTCGAAGCCGCCGTGGCGATCGAGAACTGGGCGCTGGCGAAGGCCCAGGCCGACGTGCTGCTGGCGCGTCATCCCGACACCGAAGCCGCGGCGCGCGTGCGCGCGAAGTTCGACGAGGTGAAAGCCAAGGGCGAAGCGTTACGCGAAGACGCGCGTACCCAGGCGCTGTGGAGCTACGACACCGCCAACGTCGAAGGCGGCCAGCAACTCTCGGCCGCGATCTTCGCCAAGGACCGGGTCGACGTCGACGGCAGCGGCGCCAAGCCGGTGCGGCTGATCTTCCGCGACCATCCGTCCTGGGGCCGCAGCAGCTACCTCGTGCTGCAGGCCGGCGATTTCGACTGCTACCCGCGCTGTCGCGTCTCGGTGCGCGTCGACGACGGCGAGCCGCGTCGCATGGCCGCCAATCGCCCGCAGACCGACGAGGCGATCGCGATGTTCATCGACGACGAACGCGCGCTGTGGCGATTGCTCGATGGCGCGAAGACGGTGGCGATCGAGTTCCCGGTGAAGGCGGGCGGTACGCGTACGGCGGTGTTCGAGGTGGCGGGGTTGGATCGGGGGAAGTTGCCGAAGTGGAACTGAGGCGGGCTTCGCTCAGCTACGAGGCTTTTCCTGCTGAGCGTGAGCAGTAGAGCTTGTGCAGATTCCCGGCGCCCGTCATTCCAGCGAAAGCTGGAATCCATCTTGATCTTCGTGGCTAGTCGCGTCGCGCGCGCAGATGGTTTGTAGCGAACGTTGGAATCCAATTTGTTCTCGGATCGCCGACTGACGTGGGTGACAAGAGTCCCCGTAAAGATGGATTCCAGCTTTCGCTGGAATGACGGGGCCGGGATGCCGAAACGTTGCCTCTACTCGCCCTCATCTATGAATCCGTCATTCCGGCAGCTTTCAGCAGCCGAATGGCTGATCTGGTCGGAATCCAGCGACTTGGTTCTTCGCCCGATCCGCGCAATGCGGATCCAACGCGCGCTTCCACTGAAAGAGAGCGTCACTGGATCCCGGCTTTCGCCGGGATGACGGACACAGGCACCAGGATGACGAGCAGTGAAGCATCGGCCAAGCCGCCGTCATAATCCCGCACACCAAATGGCCCATGCCGCAGGCCGCGAAGTGCCTTAAGCCTCATCCAAGCCATCCCGGAAAGCTTGCATGCGAACGCCCTCGCCCCTGCCCCCAACGCACAGCGCGACCCGCATCCGCCTGACGCGCGCCGCCATCCTCGCAATCGTGCCGGCCTGGCTGCTGATGCTCGTCGTCAGCGGCGCCCTCAAGCCCGGCTACTCGCACGTCTCCCAACATCAGCGAACTCAACGCCATCGGCACGCCCTACGCCTGGCAGATCGGCCTGTTCGGATTCGTGCCGTTCGGACTGATGGTCATCGCGGTGCTCGTACTCGCCGAGCCGCTGTTGCCGGTCCGCGGCATCGCACGCGTCGGTTACTGGATGCTGCTGCTCGAAGCCGTCGCCTACATCGGGTCGGCATTCGCGCCTTGCGATGCGAGCTGTCCAGCCAAAGGCTCAATGAGCCAGCAACTGCACAACCTGCTGGGCCTGGTGACCTATCTCGGTACGTTCTTGGCGGTCGTGCTGCTGGCCTGCGGGTCGGATCTGCGCGCGATCACGCGCGGAACACTGCTGATCGTGGCGACGCTGTGGCTTCTGCTGTTCTTCGCGATGGTCGTACCGCCCATGGAGCCGCTGCGCGGTCTGGTGCAGCGCATCGGCGAAGCGGTGCTCTACGGCACGCTGCTGACGCTCGCCTGGCGGGCTCTGCCACGCCACTGACTCAGCGGCAATTGCCCTGTGCGATCGCCAGTCGCTGACTGGCCGCATTCCGTTCACGGGTCGCCGCGCGCTGTTGCGCATCGCGTTGTGCGCGCAATCCGCTGCGGTCGGTGGGATCACGCGCATCGCCACCGCGGGCCGCGCGATGGGTTTCTGCGGCCGCGGCGCGACGTTGCGCGCCGGCGACGCGGGCGTCGCTGGTCGGCTGGATCGTGCGCGAGGCGGCCTGCACGCAACGCGCGTGCGCGGCATCGCGTGCCGCGTCGGCGCCGACATGCGTGGGCAGGCGCGGCGAGGGCTCCGCCTGTCGCAGCGCAGATGCCGGACGCGGCGGCGGATCGGCCGGATTGCGCAGTTGCTGCGCGAAGGCCGGCGCAGTCGCAGTGGCGATCAGCAACGTCGTCAGCAGGATGATGCGCATGGGGCGTTCCGTGGCACGCGGAAATCCGCGCTCGAACGCTCTAGATGCCGGCGCCATGCCTGCAGGTCAATGCAAGGCGGGACCGGGGTTCAGCCGCGGTCCGGCTGTCGGACGCGGCGTTGTCCGTTGCCACGTCGTCAAAGCGCGCGCCCATCCTGCGCGACCTCGGTGCCGTGCGGATCGAGGCTCGCGAGCGGCGCCGGCGGCTGCGCCGGCACTTCCGCCGGCACCGCGACCGGCTCGTGCGGCGTGCCATCGAGCATGCGTGCACGACGCCAGCCGCCCCAGCGGTAGTAGCCGATCGACAGCAGCATCGCGAGCAAGGCGCTGGCCGGGAAACTCCACCAGATCGCATCCACACCGAGCACCGGCTGCAGCAGCGTCGCAAACGGCACGCGCACGCCCCACAGCGTGACCGCGAGAATCAGCAGCGGCGGCAGCACCGCACCGGTCGAGCGCACCACGCCGAACAGCACGAAGGTCACGCCGAAGAACAGGAACGACCAGATCGCGATGCGGTTGAGATGACGCGCGGTCTCCAGCGCGACGCTGGTATCGCCAAGGAACAGCGACAGCGCCGCGCGGTCGAGCACCAGCAGCAGCGCGATCAGGCCGCCGGTCAGCAGGATGTTGAAGCCCACGCCGGTGGCGGCGATCCGCGAGACGCGGTCCCAGTGGCCGGCGCCGACGTTCTGCGCGGCCATCGTGGAACATGCCGCGCCGATCGCCATGGCCGGCATCTGCACATAGGTCCACAGCTGCAGCGCGGCGCCGTAGCCGGCGGTGGTGTCGACGCCGTGCGCATTGACCATCGAGATCATCGCGATCATCGCCGCCGACAGCATCACCATCTGCAGCCCCATCGGCAGGCCCTTGGCCAGCAGCGCGCGCACGATGGTCCAGTCGGGCCGGTACAGATGGCGCTCGGTGCGGTGGATCCACAGCCGATGCCGGCGATGCCGCAGCCAGGCGAGCAGGGCGGTGAGCCCCAGCGCATTCGCGATCAGGCTCGCCAGCGCCGCGCCGGCCATGCCCATCGCCGGCAGCGGGCCGATGCCGAGCATCAGCAGCGGCACCAGCACGATGTCGAGCGCGACGACCAGCAGCAGGAACAGGAACGGCGTGCGCGCATCGCCGGCGCCGCGCAGGATCGCCGACAGGAACGCGAACGCGTACAGGAACGGCACCGCGAGGAAGATCAGCTTCAGGTACGCGTCCGCGTGCGGCAGCGCGTCGGCCGGCGTGTCCATCCACAGCAGCACGTGGCGCGACAGCGGCAGGCCGACCAGCGCGACCAGCACCGACGCGGTCAGGAAGAACGTCGCACTGGTGCCGATCACCCGCTTGGCGCCGGGCAGGTCCTCGCGGCCGATCGCCTGCGCCACCAGGATCGTCGCCGCCATGCCCACGCCGAACACCGCGCCCAGCAGAAGGAACAGGATGTTGTTGGCATTGGCGATCGCCGCCAGCGCGCCCTCGCCGAGAAAGCGCCCGATCCAGACCGCATTGACCGAACCGTTGAGCGACTGCATGACGTTGCCGCCGAGGATCGGCAGCGCGAACGCGAACAGCGTGGGGCCGATCGCACCGCGGGTCAGGTCACGTGGGCGGGCGGGGGCGGCGGCAGGTCGGCGTCTCGGCATCGGCGCATTCAATCGGGAAGCGGATCGCGGTGTGGTGAGGACGTGGGCCGGGGCGTGATCCTGTTGGCGCAGGTCCCCGGGCCCCAACACCTCTCCCTCCGGGAGAGGTCGAAGCGCATAGCGCTTCGGGTGAGGGCTGGGACGTCCAAGCCCATCCTGAAAGTGCCCTCATCCGCCCATCGGGCACCTTCCCCCAGAGGGGGAAGGAAATGATCTCGGCATCGCGATCTCAGTGAGAGCCCACGCCTGATCCGAACCCGGGCCCACGAACTGTGACCTGCGCACGCTGGGGCACTCCCCATCTGTCGCGCGCGCTCCCGCACCGGGAAACTGGTCCTGTCCCGGGGGGGATTTGTGCAATCGATCCAGGAGCCCGCCGTGAGCCTCAACGCCGTCTCGTCGTCCGATTCCACCCAGCGACTGCAGGATCTGCCGCCTCCGGGCGAGGCGACGCAGTCCTACACCGCGCAGCGCGGCGACACGCTGTCGGAGATCGCCAAGGCCCACGGACTCAGCCTCGAAGGCCTGCTGGCGGCCAATCCGCAGGTGCTCAACCCCGACGTGATCTATCCCGACCAGGCCATCGCACTGCCTGCAGGCACCAAGCCGCTCGGCGGCGACGCGGCGCCGGTCAACGGCACGGCCGCGGCCAACGACACCCAAGCCGCCTACAACGGCGGCCCGCTCGACCGCACCCAGCTCGCCCAGCTGTTCCACGAGGCCGGCTTCCGCGGCGAGAACCTGGTGAGCATGGTCGCGATCGCGATGCGCGAATCCAGCGGCGACCCGGCCGCGTTCAACGGCAACCGCGCCACCGGCGACCAGTCCTACGGCCTGACCCAGATCAACATGCTCGGCGGCATGGGGCCCGAGCGTCGCGAACAGTTCGGCCTGACCTCGAACGACCAGCTGTTCGACCCGCAGACCAATGCCCGCGTCGCGTTCGAACTGTCGAACAACGGCACCGACCTCTCGGCCTGGGGCGGCTACAAGGGTCTGGCGAACACCTACAACACCGATGTGACCGCGGCACGCGCGGCAGTTGCCGACGCCCAGTCGCAGGGTCTGCTCGGTACGCCGTTCAACGGCGGCACGCGCACGGAAACGACCGCCGCCGTGCAGCAGAACGCACCCGCATCGGCCACGCCCACGCTGGAACGCAACGACCGCGGCCCGGCTGTCACCGATCTGCAGAACCGTCTGGCGGCCGCGGGCTTCAGCCCGGGCACGGCCGACGGCATCTTCGGCGCCCGCACCGAGGCCGCGGTGCGCAGCTACCAGGCGAGCCGCGGCATCGACGTCGACGGCATCGTCGGCCCGAACACCTGGGCCCAGCTCAACGGCGCGCCGGCGGTCGAAACGCCGCCGGCAACCGGACCGGTCGCGCCGGGCGACGTCGCCCGGGTCAGCGACGGCCCGAGCAACGCCCGCATCGCCGGCCTGCATCCCGAACTGCGCGGCCAAGCGGCCGAATTCGTCAACCGCGTCGAACAGGAACTGGGCATCACCCTGCGCGTGACCCAGGGCATGCGCACCTACGCCGAGCAGGACGCCCTGTACGCACAGGGCCGCACCACGCCGGGCGACATCGTCACCAATGCCCGCGGCGGCCAGAGCAACCACAACTTCGGCACCGCCTTCGACGTCGTCGAAGCGCGCCCGGACGGCAGCATCAACTGGAGCCCCAACTGGCAGGCCATTGGCCGCGTCGGCACCGACATGGGCTTGGAGTGGGGCGGCAACTGGACGACCTTCGTCGACCGCCCGCACTTCCAGCTCGACACCGGGCTGAGCACCGCGGATATGCGTAACCGCATCGCGGCGGGCAATGTCGATGCGGACGGGTTCGTGAATCTGCGTTGATGTGAAGTTCGGGGAATCTGCAACGAGACAGGGCGCCGAAAGTCGCCTGTATGCTTAAAGCCTAAGAACTGAACCTGGCACCTTTATCTGTGACACAGCAGAACTCCCTGTGCTCTACAGCCGCATGACGCCTGAATTAAGCCACGCCGCGAAGCGGCGTCGGCTTGAATGAATTGTTAGGTATTGCACTCGTACTTGATCCGCTGCCCGAGCGCACGAGCATCAGATTGCGACCATCCGCGAGAAAAGTGCGGAACCGAAATGACATGCGCTGCAATGCCTTTGCCTTGTAGATGTGTTGCTGCGTCCTTGCCGTGAACTACAATTACGTCCGGTTTTATCGACTCAATCAAGAAGTCGACTGATGCAGTCAATCGATGTGACAACGTCAAATCAGCAGCTTGTTCTGTTGGAGCCGCGTAAATATTTGTTTCTAGACAATGGACAGGACTTGCCTCTTGCAAAATCCAGTCAATGACGCGACGTGTGTTGCTGACGGGAGGGCGGCGAGTCTTGCCTGGCTTTAAGGGGCGGTCTCGCCTGTCCTTCAAGTACTCAGCAAACCAAGCAGACTTGTCGAATCCATAGCCAGGGCGCCAGAAACTCCAGAAACCGGCTGACATCTCTGTTGCTGGATTAAAGCCAACGATAAATGCTTTGCAGTTCAGCGGCGAGCCCTCGCATACGAATGGGCGCAAATTGGTTGGGTTGCCGATAAGTGCAGCCAGCTCTTGTTCAAAATTTTCAAGCGTAATCATGTTTGAGCAATGCCTAACGCCTGAATTAAGCCGCGCCGCGAAGCGGCGTCGGCTTGAATGAATTGTTAGCGCCCATGTTGCTAGCCGCCGGAGTGAGAAAATACAACCCGAGACGCGTCCGGATTGGTGCGAAAGCGGAACTCTGACTTGTACTCACAGAGGCAAGCTGACAGCGCCGCTCGGGGTGAACAAGTTGTACGTCAGACTCAGTGCGTCACTGGCTAATTTGTACTTTGGCTCTCTGACAGAGTAACCGCAGCCTTCCGGATCGCTGACGCGGTAAGTGATGCTTGAGCCAGACGATGAGCTTTGGATTGACGTTTCATATGGCTGATCCTCCGGCCAGTCGTTGCAGCCCAGAAAACGGAACTCTAGACCAAACTCATCAGCGGGATCAGAAATTGAGTGCCAGCCATAAACTGATTTGTACCAGACGAATGCTCCGGCTCCGGCAGCAACAAAAGCTATCAGTAGCAAGTGACGCTTGGTCATGGGCGCTAACGCCTGAGTTAAGCCGCGCAGCGAGGCGGCGTCGGCTTGAATGAACTGTTAGGCACCACCCGCTAGAACTCAAGATTAGGATGCCTTGAGCGTATTTCTGGAATCACTTCACTAAGAAAGCAGTTGACCAGACCGAATATACTGATTGTTGTGGTGGGGAATTTGTCTGTAGCAACCTGTATGTACGTGGTTATTAGGTTTGCCTCAGATGCCATAAAAATGCGCCGGTGGTCAGCATGTGCATTTCCAATGACAAATGAGTTCATGTGCATTAGAGCGTTGAGCGCGTTGCGATAGCTCGTTTCCCATTGGCCGGGGTTTCCATCTGAGATAACGACCAGCTTCGTGTCAATTGGCGAAAACTTCTCATTCATAAACCCACAGAACTCGTTGACTTTCCTAGCATGAAAGGCGAATTCAAGTAGGTCTGGAACGATTGTCTCTATCCATTGATTCTTCCATTCGCTAGGAAATACGGCGCTCGTGAAGCCGAATAGGCGCAAGGCTCTTGTACGAGCCTGGGTGATATGAATTTCTGCAAGTCGACGATGACTATTCATGCAACCGATCTGTCTCTCGGTGCCTAACGCCTGAGTTAAGCCGACCCGCGAAGCGGGTTCGGCTTGAACGATTGTTAGGCCTCACCATCGGACCTAGATTGACGATATTGCTTTTTTCGCTAGTTGCAAGATGAAAGGCCACATAGGTTGCGAGCAATGCAAGTAGAACTGATACAACAAGTATGGCTGGCAGTACCCACGCTGGAGTGCCATGGAACGCCGCCAGTATTTGTGGTCCAACCAACGTACCTGTGAGCGACCCTGCTATTGCAAGAAGTAAAACTAGCAATACCCGGCGCGGCGTAATGATTTGCGTGTTAATCATGGAATATTCCAAAACTCGTGAGGCCTAACGCCTGATTAAGCCGTGCCGCGAAGCGGCGTCTTGAATGAATTGTTAGGCCTCGTGCCCAACGAACCCAAGCGAGCAAATCCTTAGCCGCATCATGGGACGGAAGATCAACCTTGAACAACTGGTGGGTGCTAGCGAGCTGGCGAGAAACCCGAGCTAACGCGGTAGATGGGCTCTCGGGCGGATACTGCACAATTCTTACAAGCCTGCCTTTCATGCGCTCAGGAAATTTGGCGATGAATATCGAGCACTTGGTGGTGGTGCGAGGATCAAACGCCACTTCTGCTCCAGTATCGAAGCGGTAGCTCACCAAATACTCGTTGTTGTCCTGCTCAAGCGGCGTAGCATTCGGATCCCCGTTAAGCATGGCTCTCAGATCTTCCCCTCGCACGAACCTCTCCTGTGAGGCCTAACGCCTGAATTAAGCCGCCGCCACTTGTGGCGGTCGGCTTGAATGAATTGTTAGGCGCGCTCGTTGCTTGCGCCAAGTTGAAAATCTTGCACGCCAGCTGCAGTCAACTGTGCCCTTGCCTCAGGGTCAGCAGCCACTAGACGATGCAGGGTGTGGAAGACGTAAGTACGGCACAATCCGGGCCATGCTACGAGCAAATACACGGCCCCCAAAGCCAGATAGTCAAGTCGTTGGATAGGTTTCCAGCCAGAGAAGTGTGCGATAGCTGCATACGCAACAACTGCAACTAATACCCATCGGAACCAGCGCCAGAACCGGGTGCCCCACAGCACGTTCTTGAAGTGACGGATCTCTGAGTCTGTGAGCTGCATCTATGGGCTTCCTTCTTGTATCCAGCGCGCCTAACGCCTGAGTTAAGCCGCACCGCGAAGCGGTGTCGGCTTGAACGAACTGTTAGACCTGCCAGCCGTGGTGTCAGCCCCCTCTACCTGAAACTCTACCGGAACCTGATGGCGGCAGGCATGCTGCCTATGCGGATAGCGCCACTGGGCAACGGCAGAAAGAATGGCCTCGTTGTATCCGATGGGTTGGCCGGCGCTATGACCGACAGGATGCCACTCAGCGGAGACGATGACGGGTGATTGCACCTGACCGGCGGGACTAATGACAAACGAAACCTGAGCCTTGCCAGAGAACTCGTTGTGCAGCCGGGGCAGCAGCTTTGGTGGAACCGTCGATGTAGGAGTAAGCCCAGAAGAACAGGCTGGGGGTGGCTCCGCAGCAGCGCATGCGCCAAGTGTGATGCCAAGAAACAGAACCACCAAATTGCAGATTGTTCTCATGGCAGGTCTAACGTCTGAGTTAAGCCGCGCCGCGAAGCGGCGTCGGCTTGAACGAATTGTTAGACCGCATAGCCACCCTCATTTCAGGCGCTCTACGCGGACCGCACGAGGAATCCCGTCTACCTGCATCTTGTAACCGCCACTGGTAGTAATCGTTACCCTCGGCCTGTAAGAGTAGTGATAGTGATACCAATACTCTGTCTGCTGCCAGACTTGACCATTTGCGAGCTTGACGACTGTGTTGCCATCCCAACCATTGAACGCACCGTCAATCTGAGAATGGATCATTTCTGCTCCTTCAGCGCCCCGGTAGTGGGCTACTCAGATGGAATCTATGGCAACGATGTCTCAAAGGTTGCGATAGTTTTTTTTGCGGCCTAACGCTTGAATTAAGCCGTGCCGCGAAGCGGCATCGGCTTGAATGATTTGTTGGGGCGCGGGCAGTCAGCCCGAAGCCGGTTGACCGGACTGTACGACAGTGCTGCCAAACGCGGGGCT